>Ga0302313_10000071_pt1 | contig 91417 bp, 64 predicted proteins | sample III_Palsa_N2_2_FD_200454 | JGI IMG/M metagenome (GOLD analysis project Ga0302313, IMG submission 200454) | Peat permafrost microbial communities from Stordalen Mire near Abisko, Sweden - III_Palsa_N2_2 | ecosystem: Environmental > Terrestrial > Soil > Palsa > Peat permafrost | place: Sweden...
CGTCGAGGATCCAGGAGAGGCGGCCGTTGTCGCCGACGACGAGGTAGGGATCGTGGTCGAAGGTGAGGAAGGGGGCGAGGGCCGCGACACGTTCGCGGATGTTGCGGCGCATTAGGAGACGGCTGTCGGGGGTTACGTCATCGCTGAAGGGGAGCTTGCCGATGTCGCCGCGGTCGAAGGCTAGGAGGATGCGGCGGAGGAAGCCGCCGAGACGGATGCCGCCCGTGCCCTGGTAGGAGGTGAAGTTGTTGCCCTGGCCTTGCGGGTAGTCGAACTCTTGTTGGTGGGTGTTGACGTAGACGTCGGAGTTGGTGAGCTCGCCGAAGTAGATTTCGGGGCGGGTTACGGTGAGGTTGGGGCTGGTGCTCTGGACGGGCATGTTGCTTAGCAGGAAGAGTGGCAGGCCTTCGGAGGTGAAGCCGTTGACGGGGTTCATGGTGACGCCGTAGCCGTGGGTGTAGGTGAGGCGCTCGTTGATCCAGTTGCGGCTGCTGATGGGGAGCTTGTCGATGTTGAGCTCGCGGGCGGCTAGCATGACCTGGCGCGTGGTGCCGTTGAGGTTGTAGCGGTCGATATCGATGTCGGGGAAATCGTAGTAGGTGCGGATTTCCTGGACCTGGCGGAGGGTGTCTTGGAGGGCGTGCCAATCCCAGAGGCGGATGTTCTGGAGGGTGGGCTGGTTGTTGGCGGCGTCGGCTGACTCGATGGTGGTTTCGGCGGGGAATTCTTGCTGGTGGAAGCGGTCTAGACCGTACGCCTGGCGTGTGGCCTGGATGTTGTTGGTGATGTAGGGCTCTTCGCGGACTAGCTCGTTGGGCTTGACGATGAAGTTAGAGACGTACCAGCCGATGAGGCCGAGGGCGATGTAGCAGATCGCTGCGGGTGCGATGGAGGCGGCGATTAGGCGGCCGCGCGGGATGCGGACGGCGTTGATGGCGGCGATGAGGGCGCCGGCGATTAGGGCTAGGGTGACTATTAACAGACCGCCGATGGTGATGTGGGCGTCGGTGTAGTTGAGGCCGTCGAAGATGGTGTGGTGGTCGAGGAGGAGTTCGTAGCGGCTGACGTAGACCATGCTGGCTACTACGAGGAGGAGGAAGGAGATGGCGATGGAGAGGCCTCGCCAGGGGGAGGAACCGAGGACGCCGGTGGTGCGCTTGTCGAGTGCGCGGGTGCTGCTGGTGATGACGAAGTAGATGGCGGCGGCGGCGCAGATGGCGAGGGCCAGGGTGAGAAGCCAGTCGTTGAGGAGGTTCCAGGCGGGGAGGGTGAAGAGGTAAAAGTTGAGGGGCTTGGCGAAGATGGGGTCGGTGATAGGGCCGGTTGCGTGGGGGGCGTACCAGAAGAGGGCTAGCTGCGGCCAGTCGGACATGAGGGAGGCGCCCGAGATGAGGGCGATGATGATGGCGACGATTAGGGAGAGGACGCGGAGGACTGGCTCGACCGAGAGGTTGAAGGTTTGGCCGCCGAACAGGATGGTCTGGGCGCGCGGGAGGTCGTTCGCGTGGGCGCGGCGGAGAACGGTGAAGGCCGTGAAGAGGATGGCGAAGGTCAGGGCGGCGATGGCGAGGAAGACGCCGGCCTGGAGGGTGAAGGTCTTCCAGAAGACGCTGCCGAAGCCGAGGGAGTTGAACCATTGGAGGTCGACCCAGTAGGAAAGGATGGTGGTGGCGCTGAAGAAGAGGGCGAGAAGGATGAGGGCGGAGAGGATGAGGATGCGGTTGCGCCAGGCGGGCTTGGTTTGCTTCGAGTCGATCAGGTAAGCCACGTTTCCTCCGTGGGGAGCGGCGTTCAAGTCATGCAGACATTGCAATGAAGGAACAGGGCGATTGTACAGTTTGGGGAAGGTTGGCTTCGATTGCGGTTCTGGAATTGGCGTGAAGATGGGTGTGGGTTGAGGGGGAGAACACGCGACAGCACGAGCGGAATACAGGGGTCTCTCCACTGCGCTTCGCTCCGGTCGAGATGACGGGGATTTGGGTGGAACAGATATGGCGGTTGTGGAATGTTGCGGCTGCGGGAATCAGCATCTTACGGTGAGGCGACTATAGTAAGTCGCAGGCGAAATAGCGCCAGAAAGTCAAAGGACGAATGGAATTTCACATCTCACGCTCGATCCGCGAACGGCTGGACTTGAAGGATGTTCTGTTCAGCTTTACGGGGAATGTTGTCTTTGCAAATGTTGCTGCCGCACGGAAGCTTGCACAGGATTTGAATGAGTTGCCGGGAGCCGTGGTGGAGACGCCTGAGCAGAAAATCGCGGGGCAGGTGAATGCGGGCGCGCTGTTTGCGATGGGGATGATTGATGAGTTGAGCCATGCGCTGGTGGCGCGGTATCGCAGGGAGCAGGATCCGGCTGTGATGTCGGCTGCGGTGAAGTGGCTGGGCGCGCAGGTGACGCCGGCGGAGAGTGAGCGGCTGCTGCTGCGATTTGTGCAGCAGTTCCCTACTGTGGATGTGTATCGCGGAGAGATTACGGCCGAGGAGTGGCTGAAGGGAAAGACTGAGGGGCGACCGAATCGCGAGATTGCGTTTGAGGAGATGCTGCTGCTTTGGATTGCGAATAGCAATCCGGCGTTTGTGCCGTTCAAACGGCTATTTGATGACAAGCTGCTGAAGCAGCAGACGGCGTATACGGGCGCGACTACTGGGCTGCCGGATTTTTTTGCGACGCGGCCGAAGATTGATAAGAGCCTGGGGACGTTGCTGGATGCGCTGCGGGCTCCGATGCTGGCTTCGCCGGATTCGCTGACGGGGCAGCTCGACTTTATTAGCGAGAAGTGGTCGGAGTTTCTCGGTGAGGATTTGAAGAAGGTGCTGCTCGCGATCGATGTGCTGCGTGAGGAAGAGTTGGCGATCTGGATGAGATTTCATCCGCCGGCACCGGATTGGTATCGGCATGGACAGCCGGGGCGAGGGGGCGAGGGGTTCGTTGGGGATGAGTACATTGGGTTTGATTCGGAGTACGTGATTGGGCCGGATGGGGTTCGGCGGCTGCGGTATCCGGCGGGGTACCAAGCGCCGTTGACGGAGTATGAGGCGTTCAGTGCGGACCAGGCCTGGATGCCGACCGTCGTGCTGATGGCGAAGAGTACGTATGTTTGGCTGGAGCAGTTGTCGAAGAAATATCTGCGGCACATTCATCGGCTGGATCAGATTCCGGATGAAGAGTTAAGGCTGCTGGCGGATCGCGGGATTACAGGGCTTTGGCTGATTGGGTTGTGGGAGCGGAGTCGGGCGTCGAAGACGATTAAGCGGTTGAGGGGAAATCGCGAGGCGGTGGCGTCGGCTTATTCGTTGAAGGATTATTCGATTGCCGAGGACCTAGGCGGCGAGCAGGCTTACGAGAATTTGAAGTATCGCGCGGCCATGGCTGGGCTAAGGCTGGCTAGCGATATGGTGCCGAATCATATGGGGATTGATTCGGATTGGGTGATTGAGAGTCCGGATTGGTTTATCTATCGGTGGGAGAGCCCGTTCCCTGCTTACAGTTTTGAGGGGCCGGATCTTTCGACGGATAGTCGCGTCGAGATCAAGATTGAGGATCATTATTACGATCAGACGGATGCTGCCGTGGTGTTTCGACTGAGGCATTATCGCGACGGCGCTACGCGGTATATGTATCACGGGAACGATGGGACTACGTTTGCGTGGAACGATACGGCGCAGTTGGATTACTCCAAGGATTATGTGCGCGAGCATGTGATCCAGGTGATTCTTAGTGTTGCTCGGCGGTTTCCGATTATTCGTTTTGACGCGGCGATGGTGCTGGCGAAGCGGCATGTGCAGAGGCTGTGGTTTCCGCTGCCGGGGGCGGGGGGATCGATCCCTTCGCGGGCCGAGAATGCGATGTCGCAGGAGGCGTTCGATGCGCTGATGCCGCATGAGTTCTGGCGCGAGGTGGTGGATCGCGTGGCGGTGGAGGTTCCGGGAACGCTGCTGCTGGCAGAGGCTTTCTGGTTGCTGGAAGGATATTTTGTTCGGACGCTGGGAATGCATCGCGTGTACAACAGCGCGTTTATGAACATGCTGCGCGATGAGGAGAATGCTAAGTATCGTTCGTATCTTAAGAAGACGGTGGAGTTCGATCCGGATATTTTGAAGCGGTACGTGAACTTCATGAGCAATCCTGATGAGCGGACAGCGATTGATCAGTTTGGGTGGGGGGATAAATATTTTGGCGTGTCGGTGCTGCTGGCTACGCTGCCGGGGCTGCCGATGTTTGGGCATGGGCAGATTGAGGGCTACACCGAGCGGTATGGGATGGACTTCAAGCAGGCTCGTCTGGATGAGAAGGCGAACGAGGGGATGATTGCGCGGCATATGCAGTTGATTGCGCCGCTGCTGAAGAATCGGCGGCTGTTCGCGGAGAGCACTGACTTTGTGATGTATGACTTCTGGACGGATTTCGGGGACGTGGATGAGAACGTGTTTGCGTACTCCAATATGTGCGGGGATCAGAGGGGGCTGATTCTTTATAACAACCGGTATGGATCGACGCATGGGACGATCAAGATGTCGGTGGGGTATTTGGAGAAGCAGAGCGGATCGCTGCGGCAGAAGAGTTTGTATGAAGGGCTGCGGTTGCCGTGGGAAGACGATGCGATTTTGGCGTATCGCGATACGGCGCAGGGGCTGGAGTATCTTCGGCGGGCGCGGGATTTTCGTGATCATGGATTGACGGTCGACTTGCGTGGGTATCAGCATTTGGTGCTGCTGGATTGGCGCGAGTTGAGGCCTAGCGAGGCGTATCCGTGGGACCGGCTGTGCGATGCGCTGCATGGGTCGGGAGTGTATAGCGTGGATGAGGCGCTGTCGCAGCTGCGGTTGCAGCCGCTGGTGGACGCGCTGCACCGGACGATTAGTGAAGAGACGATTCAGATGTTTGCGAAGGCGGCGTATGCGTCGTTGACGCGGGAGCTGGAGGTTGAGGCGAAGGCTGGGAAACGCGCTAAGGTGGTGGCGAAGAAGGAGCCGGTCGCGAAGGCTGAGGTGCCGGCGGAAGACTCGGCGTTCGAGGAAGGATTGAGTGAGTTTGTCGCTAGCGTGCATCGGTTCGCTGAGACGGCGCTGTACCTGGCGCAGCTGGGTGGAACGCAACTGGATGCTGGGGATGGGCCGGCTTGGATCTCGGCTGCGACGAAGGGCGATGAGGTTGCGGAGATTGCCGGCAAGAAGGCTTCTAAGGCTGCGGAAAAGGACGGCGCTGGCGCTGCGAAGAGCGAGGGAGAGAGCTCGGAGGATCGCGCGGCGGTAGTCAGTGCGGCGGCGGTGCGGCTGCCGTGGATGGTGCTGAAGTATCCGGAGGCGCTGCAGGCGGCGGCGCGGTTTGTGCTGCCGAGCAATGATGTGCGGATTCCTGCGGCGCAGACGTGGGCTCCGGTGATGGCGTGGATCGCGCTTCGTGAATTGCCGACACCGGCGGCGGCGATGGCGCTCTATGACGGGTTGCGGTTGCGGCATGCGCTGGCAGAGGTCTTCTCTGCCGTGGGTGTGCACGGAGAGCAGGCTTGGCGGGCGGCGGCACAGGTCCGTGCGCTGCTGCTGATGAATCAGTTTGGGTCGTGCTCGGCTGCGGTGCGGTCGGCAGAGTTCTGGAACGATGCGGATGTGCGCTGGCTGACGGGGATTCATGGAGAGGTTCACGAGCCGGAGTACTTTACGCAGGAGGGCTTCGAATCGTTTGCGTGCTGGCTGAAGTTGCCGGGGCTGATCGCGATTGCGGAGGGGTCGGCGGTGCAGACCAAGGCGGCGCAGGATGTTACGGCGATTGCGGCGAACATGGCGTATGCGGCGAAGGTTGCTGGGTATGAGGTGCATCGGTTCCTGGATGTGCTGCGGACTGGGGACTTGAAGACGCGGCGGGAGCCTGAGATTGCGGATTTGAGCGTTGCTGGGGAGTGAGGGTTGAAGAACAACCGCAAGGGCAAAGGCTCGAAATACAGGGGTCTCTCCGCTTCGCCGCGCAAGTCCGCGCGGCTCCGGTCGAGATGACGCTTCACAGGGAGTTCCCAGCCCACATCTCAAAATCGAGATATGGGGCACCCGGATATGGGGTTGGTCCAATGGGGTGCGGTTCGTGACAAAATGATAGGCGACATGATGCCTGACGAAAAGATCGCTACGCCCCTCCACGATGTTGAAAGTTCTGCTGAAGAAACCACCGAATCGTTCAGCGAGATGCTGGCCGAGTTTGAGCATAGCCATACGCATAAGGCGGGGGGCGATGCGAAACAGCTCGAGGGTACCGTCGTGTCGCTCGATGCTGAGTCGGTGTATTTGGATATTGGGTATAAGACTGAGGGGATTTTGCCGCGCGCGGCGTTTGCGAATGATGCCGAGGGCGTGGAGGTGGGTCAGAAATTCTCCGTGTCGGTGAAGGGGCGGAATGTGGAGCGGTATTACGAGCTGTCGCTGCTGCGGGTGGCGCAGGCTACGGATTGGGCTTCGCTGGAAGAGGCGTTTGCTAGCAAGACTGCCGTGGTGGGAATGGTTACGGGCGTGGTGAAGGGCGGGCTGACGGTGGATGTGGGCGTGCGCGCGTTCATGCCGGCGTCTCGCAGTGGTACGCGAGAGGCTGGCGAGATGGAGAAGCTGGTGGGGACGCAGATTACTTGCCGGATTACGAAGCTGGATACCGAAGAAGAAGACGTGGTGGTGGATCGGCGGGTGGTGTTGGAGGAAGAGGCGTTTGCGGTGCAGGGGGCGCGCGTTGCTGGACTGCAAGAGGGCGAGATTGTGTCGGGGACGGTGCGGAGCTTTGCGGCCTATGGGGCGTTCGTCGATATTGGGGGCGTGGATGGGTTGCTGCATATCAGCGACATGGCGTGGAGCCGGGTGAAGGCTGCGGAAGATTTGTTGAGCGTGGGCGAAGAAATCCAGGTGAAGATTCTTAGCGTGGATCCGGAGACGCAGCGGATTTCGCTGGGGCTGAAGCAGTTGCAGGCGGAGCCTTGGGATTCGGCTGCCGCGACCTATGCGGTGGGCCAGCGGATTACGGGGACGGTGACGCGGCTGATGGATTTTGGGGCGTTCGTGGAGTTGGAGCCGGGGATTGAGGGGCTGATCCACGTGTCGGAGATGTCGTGGGTGAAGAAGGTGCGGAAGCCTAGTGACATGTTGAAGGAAGGCGACTCGGTGGAGGCTGTGGTGTTGGCGGTGGATACGGCTAGCAAGCGGATTTCGCTGGGGCTTAAGCAGGCGCTGGGCGATCCGTGGGCGGACGTGGCGAAGAAGTTTGTGGTGGGGTCGCAAGTGGAAGGGCCGGTTACGCGGCTGACGAAGTTTGGGGCGTTCGTGGAACTGGCCGAAGGGGTGGAGGGGCTGGTGCACGTTAGCGAAATTGTCGCGGACCGGCGGATTAATCATCCGCAGGATGTGCTGCGGGTGGGCGAAGTCGTGAAGGCACAGGTGGTGGCGGTTGATCCGGAGAAGCGGCAGATCAAGCTGAGCATGAAACAGCTGGTGCCGACGGGGTTGGGTGAATATTTGGAGGAACACAAGGTGGGCGACACGGTTTCGGGACGGGTTGTGGAGCAAGGTGAGGGATCGATTGTTGTGGAGCTGGGCGAAGGGATTCGCGCGAGGTGCAGGGTGGAGGCGAGTGCGGCGGTGGAGGAAAGCGCGGGTGGTGGCGGGGTGGACCTGTCGCAGCTTGGTTCGATGCTGAGCGCTCGGTGGAAGGGTGGGGCGGATACCGGGAAGAAGAAGGCGGAGCCGGTGGCGGTGGGGCAGGTGCGGAGCTTCCAGATTGTGAAGCTGGATGGCGAGGCGCAGAGGATTGAGCTGAAGCTGGCTTAGGGAGCTGTGCAGACATCCAGGGCGAAACCCCAGGGGCTGAAGCCGCTCATTATTTTGGCCTATTTGGTACGACTAAAGTTGTGCCCCTCTGCCCCTTCGATGCGCGGCTTTGTGAATGGGTTCGTTATGTCTTGCTGGTTTGGATTGCGATGACGCAGAAGTGGTGATTAGGGTTAGCGAGTTCTCCACGTGTTTGGTGGGCTGAGTGTCACAGATTCACACGGCATTAAAGCTGCATTCACATTCGCGCTGTATCTGTGGAGGTGTTCTTAAACACCAACTGGATAGAGGCGCGCAGAATGATTCGTCAGGTTTCCGCACTTTCGTTAATTGCACTTATGGTGCTTACTGGTTGCACCGGGTATTCGCCTGCGCCAGCCACCGTGATTTACCCGCCGGTGGTTACGCCGGTGACCAGTGCACAGGTTATCAAGCATGTGGTGGTGATCTTCAACGAGAACATCTCGTTTGACCATTACTTCGGAACCTATCCGAACGCGGCGAACCTTTCTACGGATACGTCGAAGTTTACGGCTGCAACGGGGACGCCAACGAACATCGCGAATTACGTGACCAGCCCAGACTTGCTGACGGCGAATCCTAACCTCAACATTGCGAATGGAACGGGTGCGACGAATCCGTTTCGGCTGGATGCGAGCCAGGCAGGAACGAATGACCAGGACCATAATTACGGGCCGGAGCAGACAGCGTTCGATGGCGGCAAGATGGACCAGTTTCCGCTGTCGGTTGGTACGTCGGACGGGCTGACGTTGGCGACCGAGACGGGTGCGCCATCCATTGCTAATACGAATGGCCTGACGATGGGCTACTACGACGGCAACACGGTGACGGCGATGTGGAATTATGCGCAGCACTATGCGATGAACGACCACTCGTTCGGTAGCACGTTTGGTGCATCGACGCAGGGCGCGCTGAATCTTGTGGCGGGGCAGACGAACGGGGTTGCGACGTATACGGCGGGCGCGGCGTCGGGCGTGGTTGCTGACGGGCAGGGTGGATACACGCTGATTGGGGATGAAGATCCGGCCAATGATGTGTGCTCGTCTGCGAGCGCGAATGTGAGCATGGGCGGGAAGAATATCGGCGACCTGCTGAATGCGGCGGGGGTTAGCTGGGGGTTCTTTTCGGGTGGCTTCAACCTAGGCGTTACCAACGGCAATGGGACGACCGGCTGCGCGCGCACGACGGCGGCGGTGAACATCCCGGGACATCCGTTGAAGGCCGATTACATTCCGCACCACCAGCCGTTCCAGTATTACCCGAGCACGGCGAATCCTACGCACATCCGGCCGGTATCGACGGCGGTGATTGGCACGGCGGCGGACACGGGCGCGAGCACGGCGAATCATCAGTATGACTCGCAGGATTTTACTGCGGCGTTGGCGGCGGGAAATCTTCCGGCAGTGAGCTTTATCAAGGCTCCTGGATTCCAGGATGCGCATGCCGGCTACTCGGATCCGCTGGATGAGCAGACGTTCACGGTGAACACAATTAATGCGATCGAGCAGTCGTCGTTCTGGTCGAGCACGGCGATCATCATTGCCTATGACGACTCGGACGGATGGTATGACCACCTGACGGACCTGGTGAATGGGTCGGCTACGACGGCGGATTCTCTGAACGGAGCGGGCGTTTGCATTAGCACAGGTGCTGCCGCGTCGGCGCTGCCGGGGCCGAACTCGAATGGGTTGCCGGTGCAGGGACGTTGCGGACATGGGCCGCGGCTGCCGCTGCTGGTCATCTCGCCGTGGGCGAACAAGAACTATATCGACAATACGGTGACGGACCAGGCTTCGGTGATTCGGTTTATCGAGGATACGTTCCTGAGCAGCCAGAGGATTGGGACGGGGTCGTTCGATTCCGCCGCTGGCACGCTCGATAACATGTTCAACTTCACCAACAATGTGGTGCCGAATCCGAATGTTGTGGTGCTGAATCCGACGACTGGCGCGGTGACCAGCGGCAACTAGGCGGCGTTCACGGATTATTCACACAGTTTGCTTAACTTGAAAGCACGCACTCTCTTCCACACGAGTGCGTGCTTCTTCTTTTTTGATCGAAGCCACGGAGATCTGATCGCTTGTCTCGCAGCCGTCGTCGTTTTCTTCAGCAAGTGTCGGCCGTGGGTCTGGCTTGGGGTGCGCGGCGCGGGTTGGCGGCGCAGGTGATGCAAGGGATGTCCATGCCGGCGGGACCGGTGGTGCACGCGGACGGACCGGCGCGGGTGATGCTGCATTCGCTGGGGCTGACGCCGTTCGTAGATGCGTTGCCGATGCCGGAGCGGGTGACGCCGGTTGGATTGCATCCGCTGCGCGTGGTGATGCGGGAGATTCATGCGAAGGTGCATCGGGATGTTCCGGCTACGCGGCTGTGGAGCTATGGGAGTACGCCGGTGGGGCCGCTGATTGAGGGCAGGAGCGGGCGCGCGATGCGGGTGGAGTGGGTCAATTCCCTGCCTCATAAACATTTTCTTCCGGTGGACTATTCGCTGCATGGGTGCGGGCGCGATCTGCCGGAGGTGCGGGCGGTGACGCATCTGCATGGGGCGCGGGTGCCGACCAAGGATGATGGGTATCCGGATGATTGGTATGCGCCGGGGCATAGCAGGATGTGCCATTATCCGCTGGAGCAGGAGTCGGCGACGCTTTGGTATCACGATCATGCGATGGGGCTGAATCGGTTGAATATCTATGCCGGGTTGCAGGGGATGATGTTGCTGCGGGATGAGCGCGAGGATTCGCTCGATCTGCCAAAGGGGCAGTATGAGATTCCGCTGGTGCTGTATGACCGCAACTTCAGCGTGGATGGGCAGCTTTACTATCCAACTTCGGGAGACCCTGAGCATCCGTGGGTTCCGGAGTTCGATGGCGATGCGATTCTGATCAATGGAAAGATTCGGCCTTACGTTGAGGTCGAGCCGCGGCTGTATCGGTTTCGGGTGCTGAATGGGGCGAATAGCCGGTTCTTCGCGCTGTCCATGGAGCGGGGGCAAGCGTTTTGGCAGGTGGGGTCGGACCAGGGATTGCTGTCGGGGCCGGTAAAGCTGGGGTATTTAAATCTGGCGCCGGCGGAGCGTGCGGACCTGCTGATTGATTTTTCTGAGGCTGCCGGGCAGCGAGTTCATTTGAAGAATGGGGCGCTGGAGATTCTGCAGTTCCGCGTGGGTGCTACGCGCACGGCGGGAGGTGCTGCGCGCACGGCGAGGGTTAAGGACGGGGATGGGCAGGCTAGTTCCCTGCTGCCGGCCAAGTTTCCTGCGGCGTTCAAACCGGTGGTACGGATGGAGGTGGCGACGGCTACGGTGACGCGGATGATTACGCTCGATGAGGCGCTCAATGGGCGCGGCGATTCGATGCTGATGGTGTTGAATCGCAAGCGTTGGATGGAACCGGTGACGGAGCGGCCTCGGCTGAATTCTACGGAGGTCTGGGGGTTCGTCAATTTGACTGAGGATACGCATCCGATTCATCTGCATTTGGTGAGGTTTCAGGTGCTGGATCGGCGAACGTTTGATGTGTTTGCGTATCGGAATGCGAAGGGGTTGCGGTACCTGGCGGCGGCGGTCGCTCCGGAACCGAATGAGATGGGGTGGAAGGATACGGTGCAGTGCCCGCCGGGGATGATTACGCGCATCATTACGAAGTTTGAGGGGTATACGGGGAAATATTTGTATCACTGCCATATTCTTGAGCACGAATCGAATGACATGATGCGGCCGTTTGAAGTGGTGGACGAAGCCTGAGGTGGGGCAGTTGGCAGAATCTGCGGTAGGGGTGACCTTCGGATCGCTGATCGCTTAGAATGCATCCAAGCGATTAGGCTCTCGAAGGAGATTCATATGGCGGTGAAAGATCAAGAGAAAGAAGAGTTGGCTCCGCGCGTTGGGAATGTAACACGGCGCTCGTTTCTTTCGCAGGTGGGTGCCGCGGGGGTTGCGGTTACGACTGCGCCGCTGGTGGCTCGAGCAGCGCAGACAGTGGAGCCGGTTGCGAGACCGGCAGGTACAGCGGAGAAGGTGGAGGGTGCGGTTGCCATCACGCTGAACGTGAATGGGAAGGCGCATGCGATCGAGGTGGACGCTCGCACGACGCTGTTGGATGGGTTGCGTGAGACGATCCTGCTGACGGGCACGAAGAAGGGTTGCGATCACGGGCAGTGCGGGGCGTGCACGGTGCATGTGAACGGACGCCGGATCAACTCTTGTTTGACGCTGGCGGTGATGCATGAGGGCGATGAGATTACGACGATTGAGGGGCTGGGGGGACCGGAGAATCTGCATCCGATGCAGGCTGCGTTCGTGGAACACGACGGCTACCAGTGCGGGTATTGCACGTCGGGACAGATCATGTCCGCGGTGGCGTTGCTGAAAGAACCGTGTGGGCCAAAGGATGTCGATGTGAAGGAATTGATGAGCGGGAATATCTGCCGGTGCGGGGCGTATCCCAATATTGTTGCGGCGATTCAACAGGTTCGGCAGCGCGCTTAGCTGCGCAGATTGAGAGGGAGTTGTATGGAAGCTTTCAGTTATTTGCGTGCTACCGATGCAGCGCAGGCGACGAATGCTGTCGCGCAGAGAGATGTGAAATTCGTTGCGGGTGGGACGACGCTGCTGGATTTGATGAAGCTGGACGTTGAGCGGCCGACGCGGCTGGTGGACATCAACCACATTGGGCTGGACACGATTGAGCGGCTGCCGGATGGCAGGCTTCGGGTGGGGGCGTTGGTGCGGAATTCGGATTTTGCGCATCATGCGGTGGTGCAGGCGGAGTACTCGGTGCTGTCGCAGGCGCTGCTGGCGGGGGCTTCAGCGCAGTTGCGGAATATGGCGACTACTGGCGGGAACCTGCTGCAACGGACGCGCTGCATGTATTTTCGGAATACGGCGATGGCTTGTAATAAGCGGACGCCGGGGTCGGGGTGCTCGGCGATTGAGGGGGATAATCGGTCGCTGGCGATTTTGGGAACTAGCAAGGATTGTATTGCTACGAATCCGTCGGACATGAATGTGGCGCTGACCGCGCTGGAGGCGGTGGTTACGATCCAGGGGGCGAAGGGTCCGCGCGATGTGGCGATTGGCGATTTCTTTTTGCTGCCGGGAACGACTCCGCATCTTGAGACGGTGGTGGCGCCAGGTGAGTTGATTACGCATGTCACGCTGCCGGCGGCGCGCAAGGGAGCGAAGCAGGTTTATTTGAAGCTGCGGGATCGGGCGTCGTATGAGTTTGCGCTTTCGTCGGCTGCGATTGTTGCGGAGATTTCGGGCGGGAAGTTTTCGTATATACGGGTGGCGCTGGGCGGCGTGGGGACGAAGCCTTGGAGATCGCATGAGGCGGAGGCGGCGTTGCTGCATCAAACCGCTGAGGGCGCGGCGTTTCATCGGGCGGCGGCGATGGCGGTACGGGACGCTCAGCCGCAGACGGAGAATGGATTCAAAGTTGAGTTGACGAAGCGCTGCGTGGCGCATGCACTGACACTCGCAACGCAAAACGGGTAAAGGAAAGCTATGCGCAAGTCCGACAAACATATCCCAGCGGCTAAAGCCGCGTTGCAATCATTCGGTTTACCGCCGGACTGAAGTCCGGCTCTATCCAAAGACTCACCGCTCTATCCACAAGACTTACTGCTCTATCCGAAAGACGTACTTATGCAGAGCTTCCTAAGGAGATTTTGATGGCGACTCAATCTACTGTTCCACCGCGCACCAATGGATCGCTGCCGCGCGTTGATGGACCGCTGAAGGTTAGCGGAGCGGCGAAGTATTCGTCTGACTACAACCTGCCGGGCATGCTGTATGCGGTGCCGGTTTGCGCGACGATTGCGAGCGGGAAGATTACGAAGCTGGATGTGAGCAAGGCGGCAGCGATGCCGGGCGTAAAGGCTGTGTATCACAACGGCAATATCGGGAAGATCTTTCGCGCGGGGCCGCCGACGGGGTTTGCGGGAATTCTGGATGAGAAGCGGCCGCCGTTTGAAGACAATGTGGTTCGGTACTACGGGCAGTATGTGGCGGTGGTGGTGGCGTTGACGTTTGAGCAGGCGACGGCGGCTGCGAATGCGGTGGTGGCTACGTATGAAGCGGCGCCGATTAATGTGTCGACGAAGTTTACTGAGGCCGAGGCGGTTGAGAAGCCTACTGAAGATTCGAAGCGCGGGGATCCGGATGCGGCGTTCAAGACGGCGCCGGTCAAGATTGATGAGACTTACGGGACGCCTACGGAGACGCATAATCCGATTGAGCTGCATGCCTCGGTGGCGGACTTCGACGGGCAGAATTTTACGCTGTATGAGACGACGCAGGCGGTGTGCAACTCGCAGGATGTGCTGGCGCAGATGCTGGGCGTGCCGATACAGAATGTGCGGGTGATCTCGCGGTTCCTGGGGTCGGGCTTTGGAGGTAAGTTGTGGCCTTGGCCGCACGCTATGATTGCGGCGCAGGCTTCGCGGAATCTGGGGCGGCCGGTGAAGCTGGTGGTGACGCGCGACATGATGTTCCAGAACGTGGGGCATCGGCCGCGGACGCAGCAGCGGGTGCGGCTGGGAGCTACGCCGGATGGCAAGCTGGTGGCGTTGATGCATGACTCGCTGAATCACACGTCGATGCTGGATGATTATTCGGAGGGGTGCAGCGAGGCGACGGGTTATAGCTACAGTGTGGCGAACCTTCGGGCTACGTCGGCGATTGTGAGGCGCAATGTGGGAACGCCTACGTCGATGCGCGGGCCGGGCGCGGTGCCGGGGTTGTTTGCTACGGAGTCGGCGATGGATGAGCTGGCGATTGCGCTGAAGATGGATCCGATCCAGCTGCGGCTGCTGAACGAGCCTGCGAAGGATGAGGGGAAGGATCTTCCTTTCTCTTCGCGACATTTTTTGGAGTGTCTGCATGTGGGTGCGGGGAAGTTTGGATGGACGAGATATACGCCCGCGGTGGGGTCGATGAAGGGCACGGGCGAGCAGAGTGGATTGACGCTGGGATGGGGCGTTGCCGGGTGCTCGTGGATTGCGGAGAGCTGCGAGTCGCATGCGATGGTGGAGCTGCTGTCGAATGGGACGGCGCGGGTGTCGTGCGCTACGCAGGATATCGGGACGGGGATGTACACGGTGCTGTCGAACGTAGTGGCCGAGCGGATGGGGCTGCCGAACGATCGCATTGAGGTGGTGCTTGGCGATACGAATCTGCCGCTGGGGCCGATCTCGGGCGGGTCGTGGGCGACGGCGAGCGTGATTCCTGCGGTGATTGACGCGGCAAACAATGCGATTGGGAAGTTGTTTGCGATTGCTACGGCGGGACCAGATGCTGCGTTCGTGGATCATGAGCCGAAGGATCTTGAGTTCGGCGATGGAAAGGTGCGGCTGAAAGATGGGGATGCGAAGACTGCGATTCCCTTCGGCGACATCTTGACGAAGGCTAGGGTGCGGAGTGCGACGGGCAACGGGAAAGGCGCTGGGAGCTTTGGTGCGCCGGACCGGAAGTTCTCGCAGCACTCGTTTGGCGCGCAGTTTGTGGAGGTGACCTGGGAGCCGGAGACGGCGCGGCTGCGTGTGTCGCGGGTGGTGACGGTGATTGATGGAGGGCGGATTCTGAATCCGAAGCCGGCGCGGAATCAGATTGAGGGCGCGGTGGTGATGGGGATTGGGATGGCGTTGTTTGAGGCGACTCGTTATGATGCGCGGTTCGGTGCGCCGATCAACAACAATCTAGCGGATTATATTCTGACGACGAATGCCGATGCGCCGAATATTGATGTCACGTTCCTGGACCATCCCGACCTGGTGATTAATGCACTGGGCGCGAGGGGCGTTGGGGAGATTGGGCTTGCGGGGGTTGCGGCGGCGATTGCGAACGCGGTGCATCATGCGACGGGCGTGCGGGTTCGCGAGCTGCCGATACGGATTGAGGATCTGCTGGGAGCGCCTGCGCAGAGGCTCGCGTAAGGTTTAGCGGGTGAAGAGGGTGAGGGGGATTGACTCACCCATGGCCTCGTAACCGGCTGGCGATGGATGCAGGTGGTCGCCGGAGTCATAGGCGGGCAGGAGACGGTCGGGGTGTTGAGGATCGCGTAAGGCCTGGTCGAAGTCGACGACGGCATCGAAGTGGCCGGGGGTGCGGATCCAGGCGTTGACTGCCTGGCGATCGGCTTCGTTTAGGGGGCCGGGGTGGTAGTAGTCGGAGCCGACGTAGGGCGTGATCGTCGCTCCATAGATGCGAAGCTGGTGGGCGTGGGCGCGCGTGATGATCTGCTGATAGGCGCCGAGGATTCGCTGGACGAGGGCGGCGTGTTGGGCGGTGGACACTTCCCAGTCGCGGGTTAGGCCGCCGAGATCGTTCACGCCTTCGAGAAGGATGACCCAACGTGCGCCGGAGGGTGCGAGGACGTCGCGATCGAAGCGCGCTAGAGCGTTGGGGCCGAGGCCGTCTGTGAGTAGATGATTGCCGCCGATGCCCTGATTGGAGACACCGATGGTCTGGGTGCCGGGCGAGTGCTGCAGGCGAGCGGCGAGGATGTCGGGCCAGCGGTTGTTGCCGTTGGTGGTGGCTGCGTGACCGTCGGTGATGGAGTCGCCAAGAGCGACGATGGTGGCGGCGCCCGGGGTGGTTTGCACGTCGACTTCCGAGAGTTGAAACCAGTGGTCGATCTTATTGGGGTTGGTGAAGTTGGTCGCGGAGGCCGCGTCGCCGTGGACGTACCAGGAGGTGGCGCGCGAGCCGGGATGGCTGGTTTCGCGAGCGGGTGGGGCGTCGAGATGGAAGGAGATGGCGAGGTCTGAGAGCGCGGGAACGGTGAGGGTGATGGGGTCGGAGACGAACTCCGCGCCGGCGGGGATGGTGACGTCGGGGGCGCCGGCGAAGGTGAGGGCGCGATCGGTTTGGGTGTCGATGGCTGCGGCGTCGGGGGCGAGTGGCTTCGCGATGTGCGCTGAGGTGATGTGCACCGGCTCGGTACCGAAGGCGTTGGAGAGATGCACGCGTAGAGCGGAGCCGCCCGCTGAGACATGTATTATCTGGCGCAGGGTGACGTCAGTAAGATCTGCGGGGGGCATCGCGTTCTGCGGCTCGGGGACCTGTTGCGAGGAGCCCCAGCTTGCGATCCAGGTGGACTGCGTGGGTGCAGTTTGAGAGATCGCGCGGGGTGCGAGCGAGGTGAAAGCTATCGAGAGGCCGACGGATGCGCTTACGCAAAGACTGAGTTTCATGGGAGACGATTTCATGTCGCTCAGCAACTATAGCGCTTTAATTCGACGCTCCGCCATGTGGGACTGCTAGGATGTTCGTGCGCGATTCGGGGAGATGATCTTGATTCTCAAGAGAAAGATTCTGCTGGCTACTTTGTGCCTCGGTTGGGGGCTGATGGCCCGTGGAGCTTCGTTGCCGGCGGTGCGGCAGATGGGGGATGCGGCGCAGTTGATCGTGGATGGCAAGCCGTACCTGGTTCTTGGGGGCGAGCTGGGAAACTCTTCGGCGGGCACGGCGGCGCAGGCCGATGATATTCTGCCGAAGCTCGCACAGATGCATTTGAATACGGTGTTGATGCCGGTGGCGTGGGAGCAGATTGAGCCGGTCGAAGGGACATTCGACTTTCAGATTCTTGATCATTGGATTGACGTGGCGCGGCAACAGCATCTTCATTTGGTGTTGCTGTGGTTTGGGAGCTGGAAGAATAGCGTGTCGAGTTATGCGCCTGCGTGGGTGAAGAAAGATCCTGCGCGATTCCCTCGCGCGATGGCCGCCGATGGAACTCCTCTGGAAATTCTTTCCACGCTGGGCGAGCAGACGCAGAGGGCGGACGGGCGGGCGTTCTCTTCCTTGATGAAGCATGTGCGCGATGTGGACGAGGGACAGCAAACGGTGCTGATGGTGCAGGTGGAGAACGAAGTCGGCTATTTGGGATATGGGCGCGACCGGTCGGCGGCGGCGAACGAGATGTTTCACCGACCGGTGCCAGCAGAGCTGATTCATGCGCTTGAGACGAGGCGAGAGGAATTCTCTCCAGAGCTTCGCGCGCATTTTGATCCACAGGGGAAGACGTGGCAGGAGGTGTTTGGGGACGCTGCCGATGAGGTTTTTATGGCGTGGAACTATGCGCGCTATATTCAGTCGGTTGCAGCAGACGGCAAGCGGGCGTATGCGTTGCCCATGTATGTGAACTGCCAGTTGCCGGCGCCGGGTGAGCGAGCAGGCGAGTACCCAAGTGGCGGGCCGCATCCTGCATACCTGGAAGTTTATCGAGCGACCGCGCCTGCACTGGACTTCTTTTCGCCGGATATTTACTGGCCGGATTTTGAGTATTGGATCAATCGCTATCGGCTGAAGGGTAATGCAGTGTTTGTTCCAGAGGCGCGCATCGACAGCGCTCCTACTAATGCGTTTTATGCGTATGGGGAGGCGAAGGCGTTCGGATTTTCTCCATTTGGGGTGGATTCGGCCGAGGGCAAGGGTGAGCCGGATGCAGGGATTAGCGGCGCGTATGAGGTGCTGGGCAGCCTCGGGGAAATGATTCTCTCGGCGCAGGCTGCGGACAAGGTTCGTGGCGCGGTGCTTAGGGAAAGCAGCCCGCGGCCGACCAAGACGGTTGCGCTGGGTGGTTATTTGTTTGAAGCGACGCTGGCTCGTTCATGGCCTGACAAGAAGCTCTTGAGCAGCGACGGCGCGATGATCGTGATCGAAGCAGCGACGAACGAGTTTTATATCGCAGGGAGCGGGCTCTATGTTTCCTTTCTTCGGGATCCTGATGTTGATGACAAGGTTGGAGGCATCGCGAGCATTGAGGAGGTGCGCCGCGACCACGGTGAATGGGTGACGGTGCGGCGGCTGAATGGGGATCAGTCGAACCAGGGGCGCGAGCTGCTGATGGAGGGGCGAGGTTTCCATGTGTATCGCGTGAGGCTGTATGCGATAGGTCGGACGGGTCGATAGAGAGAGTAGCAGACCACAAATGATGCTTTATGGCTAGGGGCATTCGATTTGTCAAAGAAGATCGGCGGCATCTCGGACACTACGTTGAAGAATAGGAAACCACGTATTTTGTCGATGGCCTGACGCTACCCACCTGCGAGTGAAGAGATGGCTTTCCTACGATTCAGAAATCTTAGTGATCATAGGGAGACTTGGGATGCGAGTCGTATTCGTTTCCGAACTTGTTCGTATGGGCTGGGGGGCCGTCCGGTTTCATCGGGATGGTCAGCGAACCTATATCAACGACTCCCGCTGAGAGATGCACAGAGCGAGTCATGCCATCGACAATGGATGGAGGCAGGCCCTCAATCCAGAGACGCAACTGGTAGTCGCCTGGAGGCACATTCCGCAGTACGAAAGAACCGTGGGGATCCGCTATGGCGAATAGGGGCGTTGGGATGGCAAGCACCACTGCGCTCATCTCAGGATGAATGTTGCAGAATATGTAGGAGACACCTTCTCGTGAAAAAGTGACCGATTTGCTGGAGCCTGCCTCATAGAGTCCAAGGTCAAATCGCTTGCCGTCGAAGAGCGAGAAGACGTTATGAAAGAACGGATCGGCGTTAGGAAACTGAACGACCGCGCCGACAGGAATGACCTGCAAATGCGGTAGGAACATGCGATTCTTCTGCAGTAGCGTGTAGGGCCCATGCGGGACGAAGGGTGGGGCGAGCGTCCCTGCCAGCGGCTCCAACCAAGCGACCGCAGGGACATCACGATGTTTTCCCGGTTGCGAGAAGGCGATGTGGAGATGTACTTCAGCCGTCGAACCAGGTGGTGGACGATCCTGCGATCGCAGGCTGTCCGACGCCAGGAGGGCGATAAAGATCGCGAAGGCGATGCGCGTGTATTTCATTAGAACTTGTACCCAGCAGCGATTCCGATAATGTTGCTCTCGGCCGAGGAGCCGATAACCGGGGTGCTCTCGAGGTGCCGGTACTCCAAAGAAAAGAGCAGGTAGGCGACTGGGCTGTAGATCACATTACCGGTGTAGGTTCGGTTTCTGGCCAGGTCCTGATACATGGTTCCGCCCGGAACATAATAGGGTCGCAGTTCCCTGGCGAATACGTTATCCATTCCGAAGGCTGCGTTGAATTCCCATCGTTCGGTAGGCTTCTCCTTCAGTTGCGCCCATCCCCCTACATCGTCGTATGGGCGGAAATAGTACTTGGATGAGTCCGTGTCGACTACAAAACCAAAGTCTTTGTAGGTCCCTCCTCCGAGGCCGCCTAGCGCCGCGCCGCGATAGAAGGCTCCCGCGAATTGGAGCCGAGCCGGCAAGAGGAACCTGGCATCGGCCGTAACTGCCCACGCGTCGAAGCGGGTGCCGGCCGGACTCAGGTGCGGCGCAAAATATCCACCGACACCGATGTGGCTGCCCTCCTCCAACTTCGAACCAAGCAAAGCGATGCGAGCTTCCTCTCCTGGCCAGCGGCTCTGTTCCGCTGCGCTGGGGACAACGGTTGACGTAGCGGCAGCGACGGAGACTGTGGACACTGGCGCGTCGCCGACATCGATCAGGGCACCCTGCAAGCGAACGTCATGAGTGCCCGCAAACCGAATGTCCTGCGTAACCCCGACTTGAGGATTCCACGTCCATAGGTTTCCAGACCAGGCGAGCGCTGGCTCGGCAACAGCCGTCAACGACGTTGGTGCGTCCGGACTGACGATGGGTCGATCGAGGGAAAAGTAAGCGTCTGTATTCTTCCATTGCAGTCCTGCGTGAGCGGTTCTCAGCCGCAGAATCGCGACACTCGTGCTGTAGTAGCCGGTGTAGATCGGAGTAGAAGTCCCATACGTTGGGCTGCCGTCGAAATCGATCCTCAGGTCGGCATAACTGCTGGCCCCGAAGAGGTGTGGTCCGCGCGCATCGAAACCAAGAATCGACTGCTGTACCGATGCCCCTGTGGTGCCGGTGCCATAGAGAGCCAGCGTCGGCGTCGCCGCTACATTCACCTGCCGCGTATTGACGAAGCCGTTGAACAGCAATAACCCGGTGATCTTCACGGGATACTTCGATTCACTCTCAACTTTGGTCTGCTCGTGTGTCGCGATTTGAGATTCCTGGATTGCCTGCCGTTCTCGAAGATCGTCCACAGCGGCCGAGGTAGCGGGCGGCGTCGCCTGGGCCGAAGAAGACGATGCCGGAGGCAGACTGGCTGATGTTGGAGGCGTCACAGGCGATGTCCCCTGTGCCATCTGGCTCTGCAGTGTAGCCAGTTGCTGGCGCAGCTCGTCCAGCTGATGCTGCGACTCTTCGAGTTGGCTTTGTGCTTTTGCCATCGCTTCAGTCAATTTTCGAATCTGCTCTGGAACACTCTCTTGATTCGAAGATTGGGTCGATTGTGCGAGCAGACCAGGTCGGGAATTACTGCAAACGAAGATCAGCACCGGCAACATCAGCCAAAGCTTCCGAAACCGCATCGGGGATTGCTGTTGTGCTTCAGGCTTGTAAATTCTCATGTTGGTTGACCTCGTCGTGAGGGTCCGTTGCTGACACGCTCGATGTATTTGGCGTTTGAATCTCGCGCGCCACTGTCATTTGAAAGATCGTTTCGCCCGGAACACTGCTGAGGAGAACGACCTCTCCTCCATGTTCTACGGCGATGCAATGAGCTAATGTGAGGCCGAGGCCCGTTCCCTTCTGTTTCCCTTCGCTCACAAATGGTTCAAAAAGACTGCTGCGAATACTTTCCGGGATGCCATCGCCGTTATCGATGATATTCACGGTCATGTGATCCTGATCTACTTCGAGGGTCATCACGATTCTGGCTTCCTTCCCAGTGGTACGAACAGCCTGGCAAGCGTTGAGCAGAAGGTTACAGACCGCGCGTTCAATCTGCTTTCCGTCGACGACCGCCGCACTCTCCATCGGGTCGCCGAGACGAGTGATCAGCGAGACGCCTTCGGCATCGGGATGCGCTCGAACCAGGGCGGCTGCCCGTTCCAGCAAGATCGCCATGAGTTCGGGCGACCTTCTCACGCTGGCACCTGTACGGCTGAAGATCAGCAGTGACTCGATCATGTCGGTCGTGCCGTGCACCGCCGCGCGAACGTCCGCAAAGATCTCTGCGCGTTCAGTTTCTGATAGCCGCCCGGAGGCGAGAAACTCCGAATTGGCATAGATCGCAGCGAGATAGTGACGCAGGTCATGAGAGACCGAACTTGCCATCCGTCCGATGGTCGCGAGGCGCTCCGACTCCAACAGTGCTCGATTCTTCTGCTTGATCTCGTCAATCATTCTAGCGAACGCAGTGCTTAACTGTCGTACTTCCTGGGTACCATATCGCGGTATCCGGTACGGGTCGTTGCCGCTGCCAAATGCGATGACGCTTCTTGAAAGCTCTTCGAGGGGACGAGTCAAAAGACGCGAAAGAGCAATCATCAGAACCGTGCCTGAGAGGAGCGCGAGGAAGCCTGCACTCAGCACCATTCGGTCGATTCGATTGATCGAACGCTCGGCCGGTTCGAAAGATTTCAGGACAACCAGCTTCAGGGGAGAGGTTGCAGCTGCGCTGAGATCCTCCGTTGCGGCAAGAAACCGGGCGTTTCCAAAATTCACTGTGGACGGAGCCTGAGGCGTAGCTGAAAACAGTCGCGGCTGCATCCTGAGGCTCGCCTGACCGGACGGGCTAAGGGTGCTGGCCACAACTTGTCCGTCACTGAGGAAGGTTGCTTCCACTCCGGTGGGTCGGCTGATCTGCTTCACCGTTCGTTCAATCGAGATACCGCTGATGACATAGCCGAGCAGGGTGCCGGCCTCATCGCTGCCGAAGTATAGCGGCCGCAGCGAACAGACATAGAGGCCCTGACCATCGATGAGATAGCGTTTTTCGGGAGAGGCAATCAGCGTCTTCAATCCCTGGCGAAGGGTCGCATCTACTGGCGCGCCCTTGGTATAGACGGCCACGATCCGTCCGTCCGGATAGGCGAGCGCAAATAGATCAGTTCCGCTCAACTGCCAGAATTCTGTGGCTCCGTTCTGAATGGTGAGCTCATCCCCGCTGGTCATCAGCGCCTTCAGCGTCGGGAGCTCCGCAATAAGAGAATTCTCGCGTTCCAATGCGCTTACGCGCTCGGCCTGTAGATCCTGAAATGTGATTACAGAATGATCGAGATCCTGGGACAAATCGTCGGTAACCTGCGCGCGCAGGCGATGACGGATGAGCAACAGGCAACCGCAGGTAACGATGGCGATGACCAGTGCCATCGCGACAACCAGCAGGACATGCGTTCGTATTCCCTGCTTCCCGCGAATACTGGTTATCTCCATGCTGTCCTCATCATCCCGCCATTGACCGACGTTAAGATTATGGGACAAATTTGTAGCCTGCGCCGTAAATGGTCAACAGATGCTTGGGGTTTGCTGGATCTGGCTCCAGCTTCTGGCGGAGCTTCAGGATCTGGTTATCCACGGTGCGGGTCGTCGGATACGAGTTATACCCCCACACCTCGTTGAGGAGCAACTCTCGTGTCAGCACCCGCTCAAGATTATCGGTGAAGAACTTCAGCAGTTTGAACTCGTGCGCAGTCAGGACCACGGGAATTCCCTTGCGTCGCGCATTCATACTCTTGAAGTCAATCTCACAGTCCCCGAAACGATAGATGGAGGCTCCCACAGGTTTCCGCTGTCTGCGAATTGCCGCCTGGACACGAGCTGTAAGCTCTCGTGGGCTGAAGGGTTTCGTAACGTAATCATCCGCACCCAACTCCAGCAGCAGCACTTTGTCGACGACCTCGCTGATTGCGCTCAGCACGATGATTGGCGTCTCGCTGGAAAGACTCTTAAAGGCCTGGCAAAGGTCGCGTCCGGAGATTCGCGGAAGGATGAGGTCCAGGATGACGGCGAGAGGATGTTCGCTGCGAAATAGGTCAAGCCCGGTTTGGCCATCACCCGCAACAACAACCGCGTACTGCTCCTCGGTAAAAATTCTGCGTAAGACCTTCTGCATGCGAGGATCGTCCTCAATGATGAGGATCGTGCCGAGAGTTGCCGACGGCGCTGCATCAAACTCAACTGGTTCTTCCATTAGATTCATATCCGCGATCATGTTTCGAGACCTCTATTCTATTCTGGTGGAAGCGACTTGGTATTTTCTATCAAAGAGCTGAGAAATGACAATCGGATGACAATTGCGGTCGCGCGAGGCGCGAGATTGCCTCTACAGGGTTGAGGGAAGCACTGAGGGTTGGATGGCCCTGGTGACTTGTGCTGGAGGGTTGCCAACCGGCTGTGTGTCGGGTAGGGTACGCCCGTTCTCAATCAGGGTGCTGATCATTACGATTGCCCATAAGGGTAGCGAGAGGTCGAACGGTTCAGTATCGGTGAGGCCTCGGACCAGAACAAAGATTAGGAGTGAGAACCATAAAGTTCTCATGGAGGGCGAGGAAAGCCGTCGAACCTGCGCGTAAAAGCTCCCGTAGAGACCGGCCAACATGCAAACACCAACAGCCCCATACGCGTAGAACTGCTGGATGAGCTCGTTGTGTGCATGCCTTGCTTCGAAATCTCCAAAGGCCGGAATTACGTGCCACACTGCGTGGAAACCATGGCCGATCCAAGGCTGTTGCACCGCCTCACCCAGAATGACGGTCCAGATGCCGATGCGGCCGGTAAGGGTTTCTGGACTGTTTCCTGCATTCGAATAAATGTCGAAGTAAGACGTGAGAAGACCCGAGAATGCAACCAGTGTCGCCAAGCCGGCGAGCACAAGCGTGATCTTCGTTCTGCGGCGGATGGATTTATCTTTCATCAGCAGAAAGGACTCCGCGATAAGAAACGCGAGGATGGACGTCTTGCTGAGACTTCGCAGCAGCGTTACCGCAAGGATGAATGTTGCCGGACCCCACTTCCCCATTTTCTCTCGCAGGAGGTACTGCGCAAAGAACAAAGCGAACGCGCAGATATATCCGATCTGGTTGGGTCCAAGTAGCTCCTCATCCCCCAGACGAAGGTCCGACTGGGCCGGCAGTAACCAGGCAATGATTGCTATCACGCACGCGCCGGCTACGTAGCCCTTCATGACACTGGTGGCAACCTCTTTCACCGACCCCATATGGAGTAAAAGGACGACCATCCAAACATCCGCCGCCATGGCGCACCAATAAACGATGGCAGCCGGCATCGACGCCGTGGCACTCCAAAACAAACTCATGCAGGAGACACACAGAAAGAGGAACACCCAGCGCACACTTGCAAGCCGCAGCACGCTTGCGCCCTCTGGGTCAGCCGCTCCCATTGTTTGAAACGCGACAAGTGCTAGAAGAAGGAAATTCAGCACGAGACTGATTTCAACGCCGGCCTGCTCGCTGGTTCCGAGAAGCCGCACGGAAAGTAGCATGATGAAAACCCGGAAGGAGAAGAAGGACCCTGCAAGGAACGACAACCCCGTCGCCGCGGGGATTCTGAGTCGCTGCTTTTCTGTTGGGCTGCTATACATGTTTATCTGCACCTCGCGGATGCGATTCAGTCAGTGGGTATAGATGTCCGGGACACCTTGACTTCCTGCCGGGGGTAGGCGCCGCAGATAGACGATGATGGACCAGAGCTCGTCGTCGCTCAACGTTCCCTTCGAGCCTGGCATACCGGACGGACTGATTCCGTTGTCCAATATCCATTTGAGCTGGCCGTCGGTGTAGCTCTGCACCTCCTTGGAGTTCAACAACGGAATCGGCGGCGAAATGTGATCGGCAAAGGGAACACCCGTGTTTTGACCATCCGCCCCGTGACAGGCAACACAATAATGAGAGAAAGCCTCCTTGCCGTCAGCCCAGGTGTCGGCGTTCGAAGGCAAAGGATTTGTTTGGCTTTTGTTGCCTACAAAGATGTGATGTTTTGCGAAGGTCATGGTCTTCGTCTCTACCTTACCCGCGGGATTTGCCTTGCAGCCTGCAAGCCCCAGCGCAAGGATTGTGAGTGCCAGGAGACGGCCCATCGCTAGTCCACCACGTGCAGTGTGAGCGTCATGCCGCCGTGACCGGACCCGCAGAATACAGAGCAGTGCCCTACGAAATCTCCGACCTTATCCGGCGTGAATTGCACCTCTTTTGTGCCATTCGCGCCAACCTTGATGTCTACATTCAACTCACGAAAGCGGAGTCCGTGCGCGGCGTCCTTGCTGTTCAAGACCAGAACAACCGGTTGGCCTTTTTTCAAGGTGATCTCTCCGGGTTCGAATGCAAAACGTTTCGCTGTTATTTCGATTCTTCGAGGCGCGGCCTGCGCCTTAGCCACATACACCGGGAAAATACCCGCGACCATAATCCCGACCAGGATTCCCCGTCCCATAATGCCTGCTCTCATTCCATCTCCTTTAGGTGTGCGCTGGCAGTCCGCGTGGCGCCATCAGGCACCTACCCGTGACTTCGACCGTATTCATCGGTCCTATTCACCCTATCCAGGGGGACCGTGGCGGCTTGTCATACCGGCGTTAGCAGATTGTCACGATCTTGTTCTTACTCTTCATTGCGTCTGTTTGCGTGGGGTATCGCTTGAGCCTGGATAGCTGCAACACAATCTTCCAGAGGAACGCCGGATTGTTTTTCAGGTACCGTTTCCAGAGACGCCTTGGATCCTGGAGAAGGCGGTGGAGCCACTGCAGGCCTGCGCGTTTGATCCAGTTAGAACAATCGTTGATACGGCCGGTGTGGTAGTCAAATGCCGCACCGACGCCCACCAGGAGCGGCACCTGAAGGCGGTCGACATAGCGTGCCATGAATCTTTCCTGCTTCGGGGTGCTCAGGCCGATCCATAGGATGTGCGGTCGCGATGTTTGCAACTGACCGAAGATCTCTTCTTCCTCTTCGTTCGTGAGATCTCTGAAAGGAGGCGTATACGTGCCGACAATTTGCAAGCCAGGAAATCTGTTTTCGAGCTTTTCTTTCAGGAGTTCCGCAACTCCAGGTTCGCCGCCATATAGAAAGTTGCGATAGTCTCGTTCAACCGAAAGCTGGCATAGAGCCGCCATAAGATCCGGACCAAACACTCGATCCATTTTGCTGAATCCTTGCAGCCGTCCGACCCACGACATCGGCATTCCATCTGGCGCGTTGATGAACGCGTGATTGAGAATGCGCTGGAGTTCCGGGTCCGACTGGGCTTCCATGACTCCATGCACACCGGTGGCGCAGATGTAGCCTCGATTCTCCGCCGTGATCCATCGATCAGCCATCTCTACTACCCTGTCGAGATCGATAGCGGAGACATTGACGCCCAGGACGTTCGCATACTCATGAACGAAGTCAGTGGCAGGCACAGTCGGGATCTCATCGCACTGGTCAACAAGCATTCTCGCTGTTGCAATCGATGGTCCATACTTCGGAAGCTCATATGGACCGGTCATACTCCACCCCCAATTGCGAAAAGCATGGTGTGCAGCAGGATCGCGACGTCCATGAAAAATGTGCGATTCCTGATGTAGAAGAGGTCGTATTCGATGTTTTCGTGAATAGGCAATGCCCTGTCGGCACTGAGTTGCCACAAGCCGGTGATTCCCGGAACGACCTGAAGTCTCCGCCGATGCTGATCACTGTAGAGCTCGACGATGAAAGGCATTTCCGGCCGCGGCCCCACCAAGGACATGTTCCCCAGAAACACATTGATCAACTGCGGCAATTCGTCCAGGCTGGTACGCCTGAGAAATCTTCCGAGCGGGGTGATTCTAGGGTCACTCGATTCCGTTGGAGATACGTCATACCTCGGCGTAGACCTATACATTGAACGGAACTTGTAGATATTGAAAAGCTCTCCATTCTTTCCCGCTCTCTTCTGCACAAAGATTGCCGGGCCTGGTGATCCTAGTCGGATCATCAGCGCGATCAATGAGAGAAACGGGGCGAGGACTGCCAGGAGAAACAAGGACACAACAATATCCGCGGCCCGCTTGGCGAACAGGTAAGGCCATTGGGAGGTCAGCCCCGCGGAAGCAGTGAGTTGCCAACCATCGACATCCATCGATGCTGCCTCGCCTCTGTCCTGCGACAGAATCTTCGACATCAGCGCAAGCGGCGTTCCCGCCTGCTTCGCGATTTGAATGACTTCGGTGAGATCTTCCGAACAGGCCGGTGGCATGACTACGATCAGCAAGCCGCAACCCAGATTTTTTAACAGGGCAGGCGTGACAGGCCCTCTTTGCACAGGAACGGAGTGGCAGCGGCGATACCCCAACTCGAACATGGAATTGCCGGCGGCCACGGAATTGTCTCCAATCACGCCAACCGGATGGAGTCCAAGTCGCGGGGAATAAAGCAGGGTCGACGCAGCGTGTTTCCCCGCCTCTCCTGCACCATAGACAACGACACGGTTGATCCCGTGCCCCCTTGCGTGGAGGATCCGAAGGAGCGAGGAGAATATTTGCTTTTGCGCGATTAGAAGTATCGGAGTGAGCCCTAGCGCGATGAGGATTGCTTCCCGTGGGAAGTTGAGCCTGAGGGCAAATGTTACGAACAGCAGCAGAAGAAGGGTCTGGACAGAAGTTCGAACGGCGTGTTCGGTCTCGCGAATGCGCAGGAGGCTGGCAGTTCCATCCGATGAGCTCCTTCTTTGGAGCAAGAGTAACGCAAAGATTCCCTGGAGAGTGCCGACGGCCACAACCTGCTTGATCGGACACTGCATGTGCGCGCCGAAATATAGTTCGAGTAAATATGCACCGATCGCTGCACCAGCACAGGTAACGAAGTCTGCAGCAAGTTCCGACAGAACCATGGCTCGACGAAACGTCTCGCGCGAAAGGACTGGTCGTCGCAGTTCGTTGTCCGCGAGAGCCTCGGCGTACAGGTTTGGGACATGCGACTCAGATGCAGCCACGTATGCCCCCTTGCTTCCCTGCGCCACCTGGCTTGTTCGCGTCTGAAAATTGCGTCGCTGCCGCCATCGCGCTGAACGACACATCGCTTCCCGCATTCCATAGAGATTTTTGAGAGGGTAGGAGCTGGTGATAAAAGTTCAAATATTGACGCCCAAGGACTTCGGCGGACAGATGGGGCAACGACACGGGTTCCTTCCGCGGACCCTGAAGGGTTGTCCGAATCGCGCCGGCAAGCGCCTCTACTTCATCAGCACCTAAGGCGACGTACTCACAGTGGGTTCCACCAATCTCACGAAGAGCTGCGATATCGGAGCAAACAACTCGACAGCCCACCAAGAGGGCTTCGGCAACCGGCAGACCGAATCCTTCAGCCTTTGATGGAACGACCAGCGCTTCGCAGCGCGCGTAACACCACTGTAACTCCTGCTCCGACAGGCCTCGAAGCAAAACCACCCTCGAGGCTAATCCGCGATCCGATATGAGTTGTTGAATGTGCCGTGTCTCCGGCCCTTCGATACCAACAACCACCAGCTTCATGGCTGGGGGAATCGAGGACGCACGCAGAAGACGATCGACCGCCTGGATGAGCAGGGCAATATTTTTGTTGCGACGATGTTGCGCGATACAAAGCAGGAAAGGTTCACCCGACCAGCCTGGGATCGGGGACCGCACAATCCGCTGGGGTTCTGGCTCGACACAGTTGTAGATTCGCACCGCCTTCTCGTGCGCCGAAGCCGGTGCATGCTGTCGCAGAGACGCCATCGTTGTATCAGAGACGCAGGCGATGGCATCCACACTTCTGAGGCACTGCTTCAGAATGAGGCGATTGACGATTACCTGGGGGAAACCAAAGTTCTCCGGGATCTCATACGGATAAAGATCATGCAAGGTGAGCGCCGTGGGACAGTGAATCGACGCTGCATCGACGGGCACCGGGTAGGTGAGGTGCACCAGGTCAGGTTGAAGCAGTGCGGCCAGCATCGGCAGCTTGCGGTAGTACCAGGCATTGCGGCTCAGCGAACCTTGCTTCATGTCTGCGACATGGGTCTTGAGACGGTCGTCGCGGTGAAGGCCGGCTGTCCGCACGAGATTGGTTTGCCATGGAGCCACCACGAGGTCCACTCTGGAAATTTCTGGGCGGCGGAGCAGGCAGCGGACCAGATTGAAGGCGTGGCGCTGGATCCCGGAGATCTCCGAGGAGAAAGAAGCGGCAGAGACCATGATCTTCATGATTGCGATCCCTCCTGTACGTCTCCAGGACCGGCCATGGCCCACGCGGAACTTAATCCTTTTCTGATACTCCCCAACTCACGAACCAACGGGAGGTAGACAATCAATGCGATCAATCCGTAGCAGACGCGCGCTGCCGCCAATCCACGCAGTCCCGCGCGGTGTAACAGATAGATCATGAGCAGCAGCATCGCCGCTCTTCCACCTAGACTGACCAGAGCGACCGTCCGAAAGCGACCGAGGGCCTGCATGGCATACGTCCCGGTAACGCTCAATCCCATCAGCGCCGAGCCAAACACTATCGGGATAAATATTTCTTTGGCGCTGTTCGCCACCGCCGCGCCCGCCCACAGTCGAATCAAGCGACCGCCGGAGAAAATCAGCAGACCGGCGCCGCTGGCCACCAGCACTGCATTGACAACGAAGGCCTTGAGCAAGGTTCGCTTCAACATTGCGATTGGAAGCGTCCCCGCACGTCCGGAAAGATAAGGAAACAGGAAGTGAAGGCCGGCAGCTGTGAGGCCGAAGACGGGCTGTGCAAACTGGATGCACAACGCATAAGGTGCCACCGCGAGTGCTCCCATCGAAACACCCAGGAGGATCCGGTCGAACTGTCCGAAGATAACGCTGCCAAGGGTTTGTAACCAAACGAAGACGCCGAGCCCAACTAATGCCTTCGCTTCCCTAAGGTGAAAAGTCGGCCACAGAGTGACGGGTCCAAGGAGGGTGCGCAGTGCTCGAAACTGCAAGTAGGCGCCGACAGCGAGAAAGACCGACGTTGCTATGAGGATGCTCACCGTGCGACACCCGAGGAATGCGAGTACAGCGGCAGAAGCGAGGGTGAGCAGGCGGACGACTGTGCTGATCTGCACCGTGCCGCGATATTGCTCGAAGGCGCGGTGCGTGCTCACACCGACACTTTCAATCGCGCGCACCAGGATCATTCCACCCGCTATCCGGATGCAGATCAGACATTCCCTTACCGGCGTTAGGCTCGAAACCGCCATGTGGCGTGCCGCGAAGGGCGCTGCAATCCACACTGCTAATGCAATCGTGAGGCCGAGCACAAGGTTAATACCCATCATGCTGCGAACCGTTCCCACCACGGCAGGGATTTCGCCGCTGCTGCGAAGGCGCGCTACTCGCTGAATATTTGCATCGCAGAAGCCGGAGGCGATGATGCCTCCGGCGCTGACGACCGCCGTGGCGATCATCCACAGGCCATACTCCGCGGCACCGAGCTTGTGAAGAATTACCGGCGCAGCCATCAACATGCCGAAGGGATAGGAGGCATAGTCGAGGACACCGTACACCGCATTGGTCAGATGCCTTGTCATGCCGCACCTCTTCTCAGCGCAGAGAGCGCGTTGAATCGCCGGCGCAGCACCAACCAAACTTCTGACACCAACAGCTTCCGAGGATCGCGAGGATCGACACTCGACCAATGCTGCCGCACCAGGATCAGGGCCGATGCCCCACCGAAGGAAAGCAAGGCAAATAGAAGGGCGAGTAGGAGACGAGGCGGGAAGGATTTCCGCTCAGGCACTCCTGGAGGGTCGATCACCTTGATCGTAGGAGTGTCTTTCGCCTCGTTGATGCTGGCGATTTCATACTGTTGCGAAAGAAGTTCAAAGACCGCCTCCTGCACTCTCACACGGCGGTAGAGATCCGCATAGGGAACAGCAAGACGAGGCAACTGTCGCAACGGCGGGTAGAGTTCCCCTTTTTCTTCGGGAGTGGACTTCGCGTCACCGCCATCAGCGACCTGAGGGATGAGGGGAGCCGAGGTGCCAGCCATCTTGTCGAGATCGTGCTGGAGTGAGGCGATACGTGCCTCTGTCTCGCGCACGCGCACATTGCCGTCTCCATAGATCTGGCGGAGCGATTGCAGGCCGGATTGCTCAACCAGGAGCTCCCCTTGCACACGAGCGCCGGTATCCACCATCGCTCGAGTCTGCTCCTTGATGTCGATGGTGCTGTTCTTGCTTGAAAATTCGCTGAGCTCCAACTGCGCGCGTTCAAGATCCGCTTGAACCCTGCGCAGGCGCTGCTCAATGAAGACACGTTCCTGGCGCGCGGCCGACGTGCTGGTCTGGGTCACAAGTCGGTTTAGCTCGTCGAGATATCCCTGGGCCAGATCGCGAGCTCGCACCGGATCGTGATCCTCCACCTTGATCGTTATCACCCCACTTTTCTTGTCGTCGGTAATCTTCGTAACGTGGGCGAGATGTTTAGCGGTATCGACGTTGTACCGTTTGTGGTACACGTGCTTCAGATCAAATCGCTCGATAAGATGGCCGCTCACTGTTCCACTCTGTAACAGAGTGATGAAGAGCGCCGTCGTGGGATGCTCGCCTAGAAAGCCGCCGGCGAGGCTGCCGAGCGCTCCCAAACCGCCGCCTCGTCCGGACAGTGCTGCCAAGAGCATCGCACTGGAACCTGACTGGTCAGGAGGCATGATGCTGGTCACCGCCGTGTACTGCTTCGGGATGGCGAACGCTACACAAAGGCCCGCCGCGAGAGAAATCGCCGTAATCCGGGCGAGTATTCGGCGATGCTGCCAGAGAAGACTGGCCCGAGTCGCCCAGTGCGTGGTGTATTCGGCCGTGTGCGATTCCGTCTCATGAACGGTTGCCACCGTGGCGGAGCTTGTCATTATTTGACCCTCCCAATGGGCATATAGGAGAGCTGAATGGTGAATTCATTGTTGCGTTTGGGTGTTGCCGAGAGTAGGGGAAATCGCCACCATTCTGCTTGATCTTCAAGCCCTAAATACCACTCGGGACGCAGCTGCAGATTGGCAGCCACCCTGAAATCGCGTAACGCACCGCCTTGCAGGAACTCGCGATTGACGGTCATGCCACGATAGCTGGCTTCGATCGATGACCGCGGCGAAAGATTCCACGTCGTCCATACCTGCTCCCCGTCGCCCTCCCGCCCAATCCAACTGCCCATAAGCTGTCGGGTGTTGGTGTATCCGCTCAAATAATGAACGTTGAAATAAAAGAAACCGGGAAAGGCGAGGTCTCTGTGGGGCGACAAAAGGCCTTCTGCGCGGACGGTCACACGGGGCAGGCCTGGCACGCAGCGAAGGAAGAAACCGGAGATCCACGCGCTTTCCGTGGGATAGATGGGCGGAAACGGTTGGTCCTCAGTGAACCCATCGACATAACCGGTCAAACACTTGCGCAATCCTGGTATCCGATATGTGGCATCGACGGCGACGCGCCGGTCACCGGGATCATTCTGTTCGTTTCCTGTGGAAACCGAAAAGATGCTGCGCAGAAAAGTGTGGGTGGTGAACGGCGCGCCTTCGCCAGCAAAGATCACCGTACGCGACACACCGAACGCAAAGTTCTCCGTGGGCTGAAAGGACAGCTTTTCCCCATGGATAAAGGGTTGATCTTCTAGCGCAAAGCCGGGGCGTCCAATGATGTTGTTCTCTGCCTGTACAAACTGCGCACCCGATAGCCGGCCTAGAAAAAATTGCATGCGCATTGGGCCAAGGAACTTCAGAAGACCCGGGAGCATCAGGGGGGCTACCCGGTCGTAGCGGAGCATTGTCACCGGTTCTGCGTTATTGCTGAAGAGTGTCGCTCCGCTGCGTGCCGGTCCCCACCACAGCGTCTGCTTGCCGAAGGTGAATTGGTTATTCGAAAAAGTGTAGGCGACATACGCGTCCAACAGACGCCCACGCGTAAAGCTTGAAGGAGGACCAAGTGCGCTGGCAGAGGTGAAGTCGGCTGCAGCGATCGCCTGCTGGACCGTAGCGTCCGGTAGGGCATCAGATGGAACACGTTGAATCTCCGCATCCGCATATGCAGCGAACGAACCTGCCGCAGCGTGAAAGGAGACTCCTGCATAGTTATTTTCTCCTTGGGCAAACGGGCGCCCGTAATTATCGACGATGGTTTCGGCAAAATGATAACCATCGGTGAGTGGGCTTCCCGCAATCGTTGTACTCCGCTCATAACCGGATTCGAGACGGAAGTCACTGTTGCGCATTCCACCTATCCGCAGCCGTTCCACGGCAAATTCTTCTCTGAGACTGCGCAGGAGCGTAGCGGCATCGGCTGGTGGCTTTTGATCAAGCGCCAAGCGTCTCTCAGCTTGCTCCACCATTCGAAGGCAGGCGAAGCGTGTCCATGGGCGAAGACCGAAAATAGCGTTCGGAACAAGTCCCTCGGCTGCGAGACGATCGAGAGCGGGATAAACCCAACTCTCCACCGGCACGTAGGTCGATGCCATGTCAGCCGGGTTGCGCGTATTGAATGGGCCGATAGCTTGGGTCATCGTAGTGGGCATGAGAAATACCAGGAAAAGGGTTATGGAACGCGGCGAGACCATGGCCTGCTAGAGGCCCGCCACAGCAGCGGTGATAGCAATGGATGAGGCCAGTTGGGCAGTCGTTAGTAGATTTCGCCAGAATAGAGAAGCGCCAAACACCTTCTGCGGCACGACGACAACGTCGCCGGGATCAAGCTGCGTCGAAAGCACGCTTGCACCCCCTGAGTGACGTCCAATCACTGAGCCGTTTGCACGGATTACAAAGATGTTTTTGCGGTTCGCAGTATCGCTGGTCCCGCCGGCATGTTGGAGATACCACTTTGCAGTTTTGCCCTCGGTGAAGGTAAGTGCGGTGACGTTATAGACCTGCCCAGTTATGAGAACAAAGCTGGGCCGCTTCGGAATCGTCAACACATCGCCTCGACGCAATTCAATGTCCGCCGCTGTACTTGCCCAGCTGTCAATGTCGGCTGTTATGTTGACGACCTGGCGGCCGCTTGCCGGCTGGCTTTTCAATTGCGATAAAACCTGGTCCTGCTGCGCTTGAATAAGCTTCAGCGTTGTTCCCGAATCGCCCGATCCCAGGTTTGGCGAAAGGCGTGCGGAGGCCGAGCTGGTCTCTATCTGACGAATGAGCTCTTCCCTGCTCTTCTCTTCCAGTTCACGGACCTGATCACGAACCAGCACCGCTCCGGTGGGGTAGGCCGTATCGCGGAACCCTCCAGCACGCCGGAGAATGGAGCTCAGTCGTTCTCCTTCTTGAAACCCATAGGTCCCTGGAAACCTTACCTGCCCGCTGATCGTTACCGATTCGCCAATCTCGTTCCATCCAGTGATTTGATGGATTGTCAAAATGTCTCCGGGCTTCAGCGAAACATCTGCACCTGGATTGCTTCCATTGACCGCTGCCCCAATTGGAACCGTCGCGAGTCTTCCGTCGATTCGGTTTCCGTCGACTATTCCGTAGCTGGTTAGATCGGCGCTAGTCAGCAGCGCGTCGCGCTTGAAACCGCCAGCCATGCGGACAAGTTGTGCGACCGTCATGTCCTTCGACAGCGGGTAATTCCCCGGTCTCAGCACTTCGCCCTGGATGCTAACCTTCGGTGCGTCGACTTGATAGCGGCCGAGAATGCGAACAGTATCGAACGGTTGGAGATCCAGATTCGCATTCCCGATGAGTACGTCGGGCACGTTGAATTCAATGGTCTCTGCATGGAGATCCGGAGGAACAAGCCGAACGACCTCACCATGCGTGGCTGGCTCCGGCAGCATATCGCGATAGCTGCGAAGCACATCGCTGAGGCGCATGCCGTCGGTGTAAGGTAAACGGCCAGGGCGAGCTACGTGACCCTCGAGATAAATTGCTCGCTGACTGTACGGCAAGATGGGGCCGATGCGGATGCGATCCCCGTCTTTCAACTGATAGGTTGTAACGGCGTCACCTTCAGATGGCGAACTTCCGTCGTCGGCGCCCTTCAACGTTACTGTCTCGCGCTGATGGTTGCTATCTATGCGATCGATCGTGATATGGCCGAGCGAGGCCGATGCGGTAACGCCGCCGGCATCGCTGATCAAGGAAGCGAGCGTTGCGTCGCCAGCCTTAACCTCGTAGATCGCAGGCCGCTTCACCGCACCGGAGATCGCAACCTGTGGGCCAGCTGGCGGCACGAGCAAAGTGTCTCCACTTTCGAAGTGGGCACTTCCCTTGCGAACACCGTGCAACAGGAAGTCATATAAATCGACATCTTCGATTAACTGTTGCCCCCGATAGTGGCGTGCGACACGGAGGGAGCCAACGGACGTCGGTCCGCCAGCGGCGTACAGCGCGCTCAATGGCGTTGCGAGTGAACTGATGTCATAGCCGCCAGGGCGTTGCACATCGCCGACGACATAGACTCGCACCGACCGCAAACGCGAGACGGTGACCGTCGCCTGTACGTCTCGATACTGCTTCTTGAGCGCTTCCTCAATTAGGCTTTCTGCTCGTTGTAAGGGGAGCCCGGCAACATCAAGGGAGCCGGCGTCGGGCAACAAAATGCGGCCATCCCGATCGACGACGCGGCTGATGCTTTGGGTTATGCCGCCCCACATATTGATCGTGAGGGTGTCCCCCGCCCCGATAACATAGTCTGGGCCCAACGGTACATCGAGTGGTGTGTCGCGACCCGCACCTCCACGCGCCATCACGGACACACTCCTGTTCACGAAGACCTCGGAGCCAAACCGTTTCAACGTGGCCGACTGTTCGGGGATCTGCGTGTAAAGGTCGCGCATCGATTGAAGATTGTAGGGTGTTGGCTGCCGAAGGACCTTCGGCAGGTCCGTAGAAGCATTTGCCGCTTCCCGGCCTCGGCGTTGGTCGGTATCCACGGTGTTCCCCGCCGCGCTCATGGATTGACTCGAGTTTGTGACACTATCCGACGGCGATGCCCAGGGGGGCAGACCAGATGCCGCGGCGAGTCTGGCCGCATTCGTACCCCCGGACGTCGACAGCGAGCGCTGCGCGGGCAATGGTTCGCCGTCCATGCTTCCGTCGCTCACATTCGCCGCCGCTGCGGGGAGATCGTTGGAGGACACATACCCGCGTGCGCGCAAAAACGTTGTGATGTTCGTACGCAAATCGGCATTCGTCGCAATCTGGTCGTAGAGCATCTGGTCAGTAATGTCATTCGCGTCCACTTCCGTTCCCTGTTGTTGGAGACGATCGGCAACCTCCGATTTCAACTCGACCACGAGATCCGGATTCTGTTGGAGGATCTGAATGATCTGGTTAGAAGAGAGGAAGAGAGGAACTCCCCCGCTGCCTGAACTCATCGAGGAATTGCGATCCTGTTCGGTATCGGAAGATGGCGCAAGATCTTGAGATCCCGCCAACCCTGGTCCAAAGCCTGTCGACTCGGAAGGATTATCTCCCGTGGCAGTCTGCGCTGCACCTTGCGATGGAGCAGCTCCCGTCGGCATCTGGCCATGTGCTTGTGATGCAGGAAGGTACGTGCATAACGCCAGCACCACCGCAATCAAGATGCCCCCGAGCAGTCGATCGCAAACGGCTAGCGTCTGCCAAGGATGACATTTCGCGGCACTGAGATAACGGGAGATGTTGGAGGAGTCAGACATTGGGCTTCTCTCTTCACTCTCACCGTAAAGAACCGAGACGGTCTGGGTGTCATGCGCCGGTCAGCGAATTGTCATCGTCTTGTTTGAGCGATTGATAGGAACACTTTTTAGCGTCCGGGTGATCCCGAAATGCAAGGAAGACCAATCCAGCATTGAGGAAAAGCGACCGCAATCCTAAAGAGTGAGCGAGGGGCGAGGTAACTTCGTAACGCAGTATTGCTTTCCGACGTATCCTGTCATCGGCACGCTATTCATGTACTTCACTCTTCCGTTGAAATTCTTTGCCGCCGTATTTGTGAGTTGAATATCTACCACCACGGCGGTGCCGAGAGCTTCCCGGACGATGGCCTCAGACATGCAATGCATCTTCATATCCACCGAACCAATCTTTAGCAGACGCTTGATCCTCGATCGAATACGAAGCTGCTGACGGACTTTGAATAGGAGCGAGCTAGCATTGCTGACCGCAAAAGAATCCTGCAAGCCGAATACCAATACGCCATCGCAAGTAAGTACCCTTACAAATTCGCGCAAATACTCTGCAGCGAGGCGGCGCGGCACATGCTGGAGAACAATGTTGCTATATATGAACGAAAAACTGCCGTCAGCGAAGGGCAATCTTGCATCCGAGTTCGCGACGTATCGGCAGTGTTCGTGTTGATTGAGCAACACAGCTCTTTGAATCATCTCCCGGGAAATGTCCACACCGATACAAGAGGTAAACCGGCGGGACATTGCCTGGGTCAGACGGCCAACCCCGCACCCGAAGTCTAAAGCCGCGCCATTCGTCATCGGAAGGCAGCTAATGCTCGCCAGGTGATCCATGACAGTTTGAATCTCGGCATCGCCTGTCGCCATGAACTCCTCTATATCCCATTGACCATTGACCTTGCCGGCGTCGGTGAGAATGGCCCATAGAGCGTCCTTTGCTGCGAGCGAGTCCCAGTCGCGCATGGTCTCGTTAAGATCAGTTCTAATCCCCATGGCGATTGTCCTTCAGCATTTCTTTCACGGACAACCTTAGTCAGTCTCCATCACGGAGTTGTCATGTCCGCGTAAACCGATTGTCACTGTCTTGCGACCGCGACTTCTCGGATCATTTATGAATGCGCAGCCCTGAATCTGACCTCTTCCAAGGCGCATTGACTACGAATGACTCAGCTTCATTGAATGACAATCAATTGACACAACGCAGACTAGCCGGAGACACCCCAACCGAGCGGAATAGTTACCGTCGTGGATATGCCAGGTTTTCACCTTCAATTCCGCCTTTTCACAATTGCAAGATCACTGCGACTCAGCATCTTGACTTTGGTAGCGTTCACATTCGTTCACTCGATGGCCGCGCAGAACACGCCTCTACTCTCGGGCGGTATCGGCTTCTTCTCGGCTACGACCGCAGGGCAAACGACATACCTTCCCATATTCGAGCCTCTGCTTGCCGCGCCGATTGGTCCGCGACTGTTTATAGAATCCCGTGCGGTCCTGCTTGAATCGTTCACGCCGAACGGCGACGGTCTTCCGGGGTACAATCATTCTCACTTCATTGGCCTTACCTATCTCCAGGGGGACTACACCCTTTCGCCTCACATCACAGTGGTCGGCGGCAGCTATCTGATCCCGTTCAATACCTACAACGATCGGCTCTCGCCAATCTGGATTGGTAATTTTCAGCGGGGACCTCTCATTGCTAGCCTGGGCACCGAAAGCACAGGCACAGGCACGGGTGGAATGCTGAGCGGCTCGGCGATCTCACGCAGTAAATACTCGCTAAGTTATAACGCTTACTTTTCAAGCCTCGTAAACAATTCATACTTTCAAGCCAAGCGGTCGGCAGGCGGCCGGGTCAGCCTTTTCGTCCCTGACCATGGTCTCGAAGTCGGACTGTCTTATAACCGTCTGCTGCAGGGAGTTCGGGAGAATTTCTATGGAGCGCATGTGTGGTGGGAACCAGCGAACTCCGGCTTCCAGCTTCGATCGGAGTTCGCTCGTGGACACCACGCGCAAGGGTATTGGATTGAAACCGCGTACCGAACACAAGCCTTTGGTGGCTTCGACAGCATAGTTGGCCGCTTGGAACCTGTATTTCGTATGCAGCAAACCTTCCGCCGCGACAACGTCGTCAGTGATGGCCTTCCGCCGGCTAATACGCAGATCGCTGATTTCGGTTTGGACTACAACCTGCCCCACAACACCAGAATTCTCACCAGTTACTCGCGGGAGTTCGCCACTACCGGTAACTACAACATCTGGCAGACGGGGATTGTCTATCGCTTTCTTACCCCTGCCTGGAAGGGAAAATGATCATGAACTCAAAACCTATCCTGCTTCTCTTCGTATTGTTTAGCTCTTCGATTGCGCTCGCGCAGACGGCTACGCAGACTCAACCACCCAACACGAAACCGGACAAAAGCCATCCCACCACGGTTGTCGACAAAAAACCTGAGGATGCAGGATCGCGCCTCTTCCGGCAAAACTGCTCGCGTTGCCATAACGCTCCTGAAGGTTTTTCTCCAAGAATCTCTGACACCGTTCTTCGCCACATGACTGTACGGGCCTCACTCAGCATGCGGGATAAGGCGGAGTTGCTACGCTTTCTCAACCCGTAAGGGGGCGTCATTTTCGGTGTAAGCCAAGCCCTGCTGAGGTGTAATTAGCAGGGCTTCACGCTTCCAAACGTCCACTGAATGCACGGCGAGCGTCCTGCGGTACGATCCTGCAGATGCACAACCTGTTCGTTGTCCGTGCATAGATAACGGGTGCACCTCGATCGATTCATACCGCCGCGGTGAAGGCTTCGGCCCCGAGCAAGGAAAGCTCGTCGATCGACTCCTCTATCAGGCAGCCATTCGCAAGCCGAAACACTCGTTGGGCGAAGGCCGGTCTTGGTGAACGATGCGTAACAAGCAGGATCGCTACACCGGACGCGCGCAGATTCGCAAACACTTTCGACTCAGTCTCTTCGTCCAGGGCCGATGTCGCTTCGTCCAGCAAGAGTAGACTCGCGCCACCGACGATAGCCCTGGCGAGTCCCAACCTCTGACGTTGCCCGCCAGAAAAAAGGATGCCATTGTCTCCGACCTCCGTATCCAGTCCAAACGTCTGCACTGCTACGAATTCTCCCAGGCTGGCCGCGGCCAACGCGTGCATGAGCTCTTCGTCGGTTTTGACGTTGCGCCCAAATAGCAGATTATTGCGTATCGAATCGTCCAGCAAAATCACATCTTGCGGCACATACGCGACCCTCGCTTGATCTACGCGGATCGTGCCAGCCGTAGGTTGCAAAACGCCGGCGAGGATACTCAAAAACGAACTCTTCCCGCTCCCCGAGATCCCCCGCAGCAGTACCATCTCGCCCTGCCGGAGGCATAGGCTCACATTCCGAAGGAGTGGCGCTCCCTCATGAAACGCGAAGCTCACCTGCTCGACTTCGGCAAGTACGTCGCCATGCGTCCTTTGAGCAACGGTTTGTGCTGTGCGGTGTAGAGAGCATTCGTTCAGCTCCCCTGCAATCATCTGAACGTTTTTGTAAGAGCTCTCCATTTGACCCGCCATGAACGATATCTGACTTATCAAAGGGAGCAGCCGCCTCGAGAGTACAAAATAAAACATAAGTAGAGACAGTAGCTGACGTACATCTCCGTGACGAAGTTCTACAGCGATCACTACACACAGAAATAGCAGCACCACTCCCTGGTCAGTGATGATGCGCGCGACCTGGGGAAGAAGCGCCGCGTTCCGATGGCTTATCGCTGCGGATTCCGCCTGCGAGGCTATGCGCTTGGAAAAGAAATCTTCAACCCCATAGCTGCGCAGCTCCTTTCCCGAGGAAAACATGTCTGCCAAGCTCCTTTGCAAGATGCGTAACGCCTCTTCGCGTTGGGTTGCATACCGTTGCAGCTTTCTGCGGATCAGGAATCGATGCACGCCATAAATAATTCCTGCCGCCAAAGCAAGCCCGCACGCGGCTGTTGGACTCTGGTAGATGACAGCTCCCGCCATGCACACGATGACGATGGAGCTGGCTACTATCTCGATGCCAAGATGGTAGAAGTTCGAAGCCTCACGGGCCGTATACGTTGCATGGTGGAGAAGCTCGCTGCGATTTCGCTGGGCAAACCGCACCCACCGCATGTTGTTATAACCATGTGTCAGCCGCAGAAGAATGTCAGTGTAGATTTCCTGAATATAGCCAACGACAGACCCTGTCGAAACCAGGTCCAACAAAACTCTGAGCAGAATGAGGGTTGCCGTGACGAATGCAGCGGATAGCGTCGACTTTGGCGTCCACCACCCATGATGCTTAGGCGCTGCGCCCTGGAGCAGCAGGAAAAGAAGATACATCGAACCTGCGAGTAAGAGGTCGCAAACACCTACGATCACCCTCTCCGCCATGAGCAGAAATAACGTTAGACGTTGCCGCTTCCCCACAAGAGAAAGCGCTAACCTCAAACGCTCACCAATCATTGGGCGCCTGCCCAACGCCCGTGCTCCGAGATGGACACCACCTACATTCATCTAGTGATCCCGCCCGTTCACATACTGCCGCCAGCGGTTGGACTCCCATAAATAGCGCAGTCCCTCGACGAGATGGAAACGCAGCCGAAAGAGAATGAATTCTGCTTGCCTGCGATACCGGGCGAGACGCGCCGGCACGCTCTCATTCGCCGAGGGATGAGCGATGGCTGGCGGCAGTCGGCTCGGCAGTAACGCATGGCGTAGCGACCGCTTGGCCGTCAGGCCGGAACGCTCCAGCTCCTGCTGCAGCACGAGATAGAGTTTGCTTCCGGGATGGCTGGCGAAGACAGACCGCTGAGCATATCTTTCAACACATAGACGAACCCGAATCGGTAACGCATCGGTCGTCCAACCGGTAAGCTCCTCTGGCGCAAAATCGCCCATCGTATGCGAGATCAACAAGGTAATCACACCCAATCCGACGGTAGCTCGCAAGTTGCCTTCGGCGAGCTTCCGTAGCTCTTGCCAGAAAGCCGTGTCGTGATACCGCATCAAAACGTGCCGCCGAAACTCGATCAGGTGAGCGGTACGCCAGAACTCTCCGCACACGTGCTTGTAAAGATGCAGCCCCTGCCCCAGAAACAGGTCAACTGGATGAAGAACGGGCATCAAGATGCCACGAAAATGCAGCTTCTCGGTGCGGGCCAGTAGTGAATCCTCCGCCCGATCACTCATCTCCAAGTGCAGTTCCGTGCTGCGATGAAGCGTGGGCTTGTAGAGGGTTCTGAGCGTTGCTTTTCCGGGTGTACCCGACTTGAACTCCCAGCTCCTGCCGCTGATCGCTTTCAGGCGATAGCCTCTCCCTTCAAGAATCCGCCGCGCCTCGGGCGCGCTTCCCGCCGAGATGAGGAAGTCGAGATCCAATTGCGAGCGCAACTCAGGCCTCGGCACGGAGACCGGCCACAATGAAAATCCTTTGAGCGTTGCGTAGGAAAGACCAGCATCCTGGAAGCTGCGATGAATTGCGGCTGATTCGGCGATCATGCTGCTGGTGCGTTCAGTGTTATCCAGCAGGTTCTGCTTTAGGCGCCCCAGCACAGCCGATGGAAGCATCTCGCACCGTTCCACCTGCGTGAGGCGGTCAAGGAAATACAGTGCCATTCCGCTCGTATCCAGCCACGTTAGTAGCGATTGCCATCTCCTGTTGTCGAGGTCGCGCAGCCTCTCGCACTCCGGCGGCACAGGGTCGCAAAAGGTCAGCAAGGCGGCCTCGCGCAGTTGATTTTCCCGACTAAGAAAATGCTTTTCAGTGTTCGTGTAGAGGTGCTGCATAGGCTCAACCTCGATTCTTGTGCAGCGTTTGAACGAAGTTGTCATACCAGTGTCAGCGGATTGCCACAACATCATTGTTCGCGGCTACGCCTCTGGGTGAAGACTTTCGATCTTCTCGATGGCCCACGACACCAGGTCAGCATTCGGCGGATCCGCCTTCAACATCGTGCGCAGAACCTCCAGCGATTCTGCATCCCCCTGCCAGGCCACGATCCGAATTGCCCGCTCGCGAACCGATGGGTTCGCGCTGCCAAGGGCCGTCCTCACGTCCGGCAGCACGGCTGGCCCTGCCTGCACCAGCATCCACTCCGTGCGATCCGCCATCTGGCTATCGCTCGAGCCCAGCGCCTCGACGGCCGGTTGCGCCTCCGCTCCAATCCTGTCCCACAGCTTAAATCCTGCCACTACGCTGTCAAACTGTGTGAATCCTTCACCCGGCTGGAACGCCAACTCCTCCAGCACTTGGGTCGCTTCCGGCCCCTTCAACATCGAGAGCGCCTGCAGCATCTTCATCTGACTGCGAAAACGACCCGTGATCTCATCGATCTCCGGCTGGGTCAGCTGCGGTTTGCCGCGCCGTTCATAGTCCTCTCCCAGCTTCAACGAAGCCTTCATCTCCAATCGCATCTGCACCGGAATAGCCTTGATCGCAACTTCAGGCTGGTGCCGCGCCAACGCCATCGCCGCCGCCCCACGCACTGCCGCCGTCTCATTCGACAAGAACGGCAATAGCGCTGTTGCTGTAACATCGCCGGGAGCTCGCGCCAAGGCCATCAACGTCTCCTGCAGCACGCGCAGATCCTTATCCTGCAACAGCGGCAACACCATACTTGCGGGGGCATGGAGTATTCCCAACGCCCATGCTGCATTGGCCCGCGCATCCTGATGTTCCGACCGCAACGCTTCGGCAAACACCGACAGGGGCGGCTGGGGCCTTGCTGTTACCAGCGCGAGCGCCGCCGCACGCGAAACATTGTTGTCCGCATCCAGCATCCAGAGGGCGAACTTATCCTGCAAAGGAAACCCGCGATATTTTGACAGCGCCAGAATGGCCCTCGCCCGCGACGCATTCTCACCGGAGCTGGCATTAATCTGCAGCTCATGGATCTTCCGCTCTACCGGACGCCCCACTGCATCCGCGCCCAACCGTGGATAGTCCACGTTGATACCATCCACGCCCGCGGCCACGGCGGCCTTCATGGCAGCCAGATCTAGCTGGTGATCATTGGCAGAGAAGTTCGCTACGACAGCGTTGCCTTCGCGGTGATACGCCTTCACCTGTTCTGCCGTTACTCCAGGTTGGACCCACGTCGTCCCGGTGCCTGCATTAGTCGCCGCTGGATAAAGTTGCTTTACATCCGACCACTCGCCGTTGAACTGGACACGCTCCAGCATACCCTCGCGCTGCAGAAGTTCCAGTACGTCCGCGCCCATGCCTTTCGTCTTCATATCCACGACCAGACGGATATCCATCTTGCGCGCCAGCCTCAGAGCATCTTCAAATCTGGCGACTCGCATTCCGGTAAACCGGTCGCCCATCCATCCGCCAAAATCACGCAGCTCCAGGTCGCCGGAATACGTCGTCTCCACTTCTCCGATGCCATCGGTCAGCCGTTCCAGAACACCGTCATGGTTCAGCACTAACTCTCCATCCAGCGTGCGCCTCGCATCGAGCTCCACCACATTGCAGCCCAGCAGAGCCGCCTGTTCCAGCGACTCCAACGTGTTCTCCGGCACATCCTGATTCGCAGTGCGATGGCACAGAAGCTGCACTCGGCCCGGCTGCAAGGCCCTGACCATTGGAGTACTGGCGAACGTAACTATGAGAAGCACGGCGCAGACTCGTTTCATCCCTCTACCTCGATCTCTCTAAGCGAACCAACCTCGGTCTTTGGCCGTGTCGGCGCGCCGCGGTCCATAGATCCCACCAGCAACCAGAACAGCATCGCCACCACAAACGCCATTGCCGCGATACCCATCAACACATGCGGATATCCAAATCGAACAAACAAGATCCCCGCTCCCGCCGTCGCTCCTGACGCAACCACTGCATTGCAGAACAATGCACCCGAAGCCGCCGTGCTACGTTCTTCGTCCGGCACCTTGCTCATTAGCAGGTTGTACAGTCCCGGCGCGCTCATCCACTGCAACGCAGAGAAGCTGAGGTAAAGTCCCACCGCCATCTGTGTATTGTTCGTCGCCGCAAGACACCCAAGACTCACAGCCGTGGCGATCTGGGTCACAACGATCCCGGGAACCATTCCGAGACGTCGAAACAATACAGGCGTCAGCAGTCCAACACAAAATTGCACAATCTGGGCTACGGAAAAGATCAGCCCGATGTGCGACATCGGAACGTGCAAGTTTTTCGAGAGGTAGACATTGGCAAACGGTGTGAAGGCCGCTATCACCGCCGTCCATAACGCCATTGCCGGAAGATAGCGCAGGAGGAAGGGATGTGGCATCCAGCTTCTTCGTTGATTCTCCCGCGGCGCTGGCTCCGCCCGCACAGGCGCAGGCATTTCGAGGCGAAGCACCGCTGCTAGCCCCATCGCCGCGATGCCGCACGAGCTAAGCAGAATGATCCTTTTCACCTCGACCGGTTGCAGCACGAGCCCGGCCATCTTCAGCCACTGCTGCAGGTAACCACACACAATGCCGCCCAGCATGGCGGTACCGATGCTCACAGAGAAGATCAAGCTGAAGGCTGAAGCGCGATTCTCTATTGTTGTAAGTCGTGCCAGCGCCGGCAGAAAACATACGCCCCACAAACATAGAGCTAGTCCGCTTAGAAATGCGAGAACCAACTGTGCGGTCTCCCACACGATTACCACGCGTACAGCGCAAAGCACCGTGGAGGCAGTAAAACAGACGATCATGAGCGGACGAATTCCGAACTTCCGTCCTAGCAGACCCGCAGGCAGTGTCCCCACCACCGAGCCCAGCGTCATGGCCCCACCAATCAACCCCATCATCCGTTCGTTGAAATGTAGGTCCAGCAAGTAAAGATTGAAGAGAAAGACATAGATCGCAAACCCAAAATCGAAAAAGAATGCGGCCGTGAAAAAAATCCAGAAGCCTCGGCTTAGCTTCTTCTCCTGCAGCCACGCGGTAGGGCTCTTCCAGATAGGCGTTCCATTCCCTGCCCCCGTTTGAGTTGGCAGCGCTTGCACTATCTTCCCTCCCGGACCAAACGTTGCAAGCGTTCGATGCCCCAGTCCAGCTCGGTATAGCGAAGCTCAAAGACTTCGGCTTCGAGCAAGCGCTCGATCGTCTCGTTGTGCTTTCTGCGCATCTCCGGCAGCCCATAAAACGTCTGCTGCATGGCATACCGGGCTACGTCCTTTCGGTAAGGTCTAAGCTCTTGCGAACACCCCGAGTGTCTGTTCACAAACACGATGTAATCCGCCTGTGCATTTTGCGCGCAGGTTATATGTGGCATGGGTGCTGTCGGCAGTTCGATAGAAGGCTTACCTGCGGCACGCGGCGTAATTTCCAGTCCCTTCAACTCAGGAAACAGATCTGCGGTTGCCGGCCGAAAACGCACACGATGACAATCGCCTGTCACCATGCGGTCGTCGCGATCGTTGATCACAAAGCTCCCATCATCCGCAACATACGTCCATCCCGCCCTGGCGCATGCGTAAGAGAGGGTCGACTTGCCAGCGCCCGAGTCGCCGCATAACAGCACTCCCTTCCCATCCAGAGCGACACACCCTGCATGTACCGGTGTCGTAAATCGCGTCGCAACGTGTGTGACAGGGGTTCCGAGGAAAAAATAACCTGCATAAAGCCTGCTCCGGAGCGCTGCACGAGAGATCGTGATCTGGGTCTTGGTTCGCTGCAGATCGCTGACGCAGTAGTTGTCTCCATCCGCAACGCCCAGTAGCAGCGGCTTCATGAATCGGTATATCGGAGCCGGCGGGCACTCCGTGGAACTGCCTTCAACCACATAAACGTTTGCAAGGATAGGCTCCGTGTCGTGCTGCTTCTCGAACTTCCCCCACAGGTCCTCCATGATGTCTAACACCTCGGTGCAGTTCGTACTCACCTCGGCAGGAAAACCATGGGGATAGAACGTCTTCCTCAGCAAAAGCGCGGGAGCGTCAACCTCGTGCCTGGAAAAATCCAGCGGTTGCATCGCCTCGCACGCCGCTTCGATTTCTTGAATCGTCATCATCGCCATTCGCAGTCGAAACTCCGGGAGGACGCAGAAGTTGCTCCGCACCGCTCCACCTCTCTGGTTAGAACTGATACTTCGCCGCGAATTGGATAATGCGCGGATTGGTTACTGTCGAGGTAATCTTCCCGAAAGTAGAGCTGGCAACTGGGTTCTCCTGCGTGGCATCGGTATAGCCCAGACTGTTGTTCGGATTAGCGAATTGCGGCGTGTTCGTCAGGTTGAATGCCTCTGCTCGGAATACGAAGGCGCTTCCGCCCTTGATCGGGAACAGGCGTTCAATCGCTAGGTCTATATTGTGTTGTCCGGGGCCGCGCACAATGCCTACCCCGCTGTTGCCGAAGTCCTGATCGGCAAGGCTCGTCCCGTTCGGTGCCTCGGGAGCTCGCGTAAATGCAGATGCGTCGAGATACGTATTCTGCACGCGAGAGAACAACGACCCGTGTGTCGACGGGTTACTGCCCGTCCGCTCGGCTCTCACCTCTCCTCCAAGCAGTGCATATACGGAACCCGCATTGCCGTCGATGATGCTCAGAGGAATGCCAGCCTGAAATACGCCAATCCCCGAAAACGCCCAGTCATTCAACAAATAACGTATTAGCTTCGGAGCTTGATTGAGCTTTGGCGTCTGCCACGTGAAGTTGAACACGACACGCTGGTCACGGTCGTCTCCAGCTAGACCGTAAGATGTCCGCAGATTATGCTGATTGTCCGTTGGCAACTGAAGTTCGAAGACGTCAGTTCCAGTCTCATTGGCTACCTCGTCCAAGTTCTTCGACCACGTATAGCTACCCTGGAACTGAAATCCGTGTTCCATGTGCCGGGTAACACTCACCTGCAATGCGTTATAGTTCGCGACGAAGACCGAGTCCGTAAACAGCGAGCCTTCACTAACGCCTTGAATCGGCATACGGAGTGCGGCATTCGCAATGGAGTTCGTCGTCTCGCCGTTTACCGGATTCTCGGGACTGGCCAGCGAAGCTTGATCGAACTCAATCTGCCCCGACCGGTGAGACGAATTCGTCCCCACGTATCCGACTTGAAGGAGATAACCGCGTCCCAACGTATATAGGATGTTCAGGTTGTACTCGGTGGTCCTGCCATCGAGCATGTTCGGGTTCGTACCCTCAATAAATGGAGTCGACGTTGGTGTGCGCGGCGTGAAAACGGGATAGCTGGAATTGGGCAGTACGTGAGGAACATACGGATTCTGCAAAGTAGCCGCGGCACTCTGGCTCCCCGAAAGAATCTGCAGCGACGCAAATGGCGGCTGCGTGAGAGTCTGTTCCGCAAGGTTGCCTGAGTGCTCGTCATAGTACAGACCTACTCCGCCACGAACTACCAGCACCGGCTTGCCCGTCACCTGCCACACAAATCCAAATCGAGGCGAAACATCTCCAAGCGGTGTCTTATAGAGTCCTGGAAATGATGTCTTCTCCACACCCGCAGGCACCGTTCCTGCGAAGTTCGACGGCATGGTAAATCCGCTGAAGGTGCCCGCTTCTGGAACTGGTCCCGTTGAGGCGATGTTTGCATTGAAGTTTGCTAGCCGTCCGTCCGTTTCTAACGGAGCGCTGAAGATCTCGTAACGCAAACCTGCATTAATCGTCAGCCGCCTTGTCAGCTTGATATCGTCCTGCGCAAAGCCGCCAAAATCTGTATAACGTTCGTTCCTGCGGAAGATGCCTCCACCGGCCGTGGCGCTCGTCACATTGCTCAGCCCTGAAGGGCTCCCGTTCTGCGCCGCGCTTTGTCCAACCAGAAAATCGCTGAAGGTCGCAATCTGCAGCAGCCCATCCGTCTCCACGGGCTGGTCTTCGTCGACCTCGTGCCGTTTCAACTCCACACCAAACCGCGCACTATGCCGCCCACGCGTCCATGAAACGGTGTCCTGATAGATGAAGGAATTTGTAACCTGCCACTGGGAGGGTGTGCCCGCGTCACCAATCATCAGTCCGCCGGCCCAGATCCCTGGAGCGCTGGAATCCGGCCCTACCGCGCCTGTCGGTGTATCGATGCCAATGGCTTGCGCTGTAAGCGGATTCACGATGCTCGAGGTGCCGTCGAAGCGCATGTAACCGAATCGCGCGACATTCAATAGGTTCGAGGTGAAGACATGTGTATCCGCGAGTACAAACATTGTGTTCCGCGCCAGTTGCTGTCCACCCCAGCCCGGAACATCCGCAGCATTCGGTTCAAATGCCTGTGATTGGGTCGCACGTGAATAAAAGAAGCGTCCGGCAAGCGTATTTTTCTGACTCAACATCTGATCGAGGTTGATCGAAAACTGATCCTCACGAAAGCGCCCCGGAATCGAAAACGTCGACTGCCCCATAGGCAGTTGGTCCGAAGCATCGGGGCCCGTGTTCGGCAATGCTATCTGCGGATTCGGTACAGCCAATTGCCCATTGGGAAGCTTCGCGTTCAGGACCGCAAGCGCTACCGGATTGATGTTCGAGCCATCGCACGCGACCTGCGCACCGCCGGCCAGTGTTAGATACCCTGACGCAGGTTGCCCCTCGTTATTCAAATGCCCCGCGGGACAAAACAAGGCACCTAGTGCCGCCGCCGACCTGTCCGAGGTGAGCAGCGGATAGATAGCCGTTACCTTCGACCCTGGACTCAGGCCATTGACTTCGGTCAAACCCTCGTAGCCGACGAAGAAAAATGTCTTATCTCGTACGATAGGACCACCAACCGTTCCGCCAAACTGATTGTGCTTCAACTCCGATCTGGGCTGTCCAGCCTGCTTTAGGAAGAAGTCGTTCGCGTTGAAGACGTTGTTGCGTACAAATTCCCAGGCGCTGCCATGGAATCGATTGGCGCCGCTCTTGCTCACCATATCGACGTTCGCGCCGGTGCCGCGTCCGTACGCAGCGTCGAAGTTTGCGGTTTGTACTTGAAACTCCTCGATCACATCGGGTGAAGGAATCGCCACGCCAACCTCTGAGGTGTTCGCAATGGCAAACGAATTCTCCACGAGATTGTTCGCGTCTACACCATTGAATTGAAAATTGTTTGCCGTCGGAGTCGCCCCATCCGACGCCACATTCTGGGATCCGGTTCCCATCAGTGTCGCGTTCGGCAGGTCTACAACCACGCCTGGCGACAACCCAAGAATCTGCGTGAAATTGCGATTGGAGAGCGGCAGTCCCTGGATAGCGGTCTCGTTGACCAGGCCGCCGAGCGTTGAGCTCTCCAGCTCGGCCACCTCCGCATCATTCGATACCTGCACGTTCGCGCTCGCCGCAGCAACCGTCAGGGACACGTTCAGCGATGTCGTCTCGCCCACGGTCACCTCAATTGATTGCGAAGTATGAGGTGCAAATCCAACCGACGTCACCATGACCGAGTAGTGCCCTGGCTGCAGCAGTTGCACGCGGTAAAATCCCTCAGCGGTTGTCGTTACCTTCCGAGCTGCGTGCGTTGCTTCATTCGAAACCAGAATCTCGGCATTTTGCACGACTCGTCCTGCCGGGTCGTACACAAGACCTGAGATTGCGCCCGTGCCGGGAGTCTGGCCGAATGCAGTCCCCATCAGCAGCAGGAGAGATACTGAAAACGTAGCAAGATAATTGAATAGCTTCACGTGTACCTTTTGAGTGGAAATTCTCGTTGATCACCCAAAGTGTACGAACGGCTGGACAGGCGCTTGTCACCGCCTTGTCCACACTTTGTCACTCTTTCTACAAGGGCCAGAGGGTGTGACACGCGAATGGCTACTCATGGCGCTGCGAGCCGCCTCAACAACGGGATTACGGAAAACACGGTCTTACAGAGCAATCTGAGGGTTTAGATAGGTTGGTGGTGCTCATGTGGTGAAGTGCTCACCCGCTCCCATAGTCTGATGTGAGCTTGAAAATGCTGCGCGTCTTCCGGCACCGTCCGTACCTCGCACTGCACAATTTGATTTTTTGGAAGCTCACCAAACTTCCTCTCAAGGGATTGAGATGCGGTAGAGGTTTCGGTGCACTGTGGTGTTCGCCTAGGCATAGTGGGATTCATACCGGTTCGATCTAGCCTGAGTCATTGTTGGCGGTCGCGTGTGCCCACTTTGGGCACAGTTTGGGCACAGAAAAACGCATCCGAAGATGCGTTTATTTGTTAGGCCATTGATTCTGTTGGTGCCGGGAGGGGGGGTCGAACCCCCACGAGGTTGCCCTCGGCGGATTTTGAGTCCGCTGCGTCTGCCAGTTCCGCCATCCCGGCCTTGCCCTGCGTGCTTGTGCAGGATGAGGCGCGAGGAGCTACTTCTCTCCGATCCATTTCGCGAGTTGCGACCTGAACCCAGTGGCTCTACTCAGATTTAGTATCGCATAGCCTTGCGACAGCTTCCAATTCGAGCAAGCCGACTGGATGAACTTCGGAGCCGGCTTCCTCCTCGGGACGGTTTAGCTTAGATCGGCGATCGAGAGAAGGTCCATGTCGTCATATCGCTGATTTTCACCAGCCATGCCCCAGCAGAAGCCATAACTTTTGGTGCCGACGCCGGCGTGGATGCTCCATCCGGGCGATATCGCTACCTCTCGATCACGTACGACCAGGTGGCGTGTCTCGGTGGCGGGCCCCATGAGGTGGAGGACGCGCTGCGAAGGATCCACATCGAAGTAGAAGTACACCTCGCTGCGGCGCATGTGTGTGTGCGGCGGCATCGTGTTCCAGTTTGATCCGGGTGCGAGCAGTGTAAAGCCCATCACCAGCTGGCAGCTGCGGATTCCGTCGAGGAAGATCGCTTTATAAATCGACCGTTTATTACAAGTTTCCTCGGAGCCAAGATGGACCGGTTTCAATTCGTTGAACTTGGCCAGAGTGGTTGGATAGGTTGCGTGGGCGGGATAACTGAGCAGATAAAACGCCGCGGGGTTGCTGGCGTCGTTGCTGGCGAAGGTTACGGATTGACTGCCTCGACCGACGTAGAGGCAATCAAGTTTGTCCATCGTGAAGGAGGCGCCGTCCACGATAACGGTGCCGGGACCGCCTACGTTTAGGACACCCAACTCGCGACGTTCCAGGAAATAATCAGCGCGAAGTTCCGGTTGCGTCTCGAGCGTTAAGGCTGCGTTCGTCGGAACAGCGCCGCCGATGACGGCTCGATCCAGGTCGACATAGCGCGTCTCGATCTCGCCTTCGCGAAAGAGGTCCTCGAGCAGGAATGTCTCGCGCAACTCAGCGGTTGTCATGGATGGGTAGCGAACCGCGTCCGCCATCTGCACTATCTTCATCTCAGCTCCTTGCGACTCATTGCGCTTGCGTTTCGGGCTCACGCACCTTGATGACGTAGATGGTGATGGTCTGTCCGGGCGCTTCGATGGCCTGATGCGGCGTGCCCGCGGGGATGTGGATGACGTCGCCCTTGTGCAATATGTGAGGCGTTGCTCCGTCGAGGCCTGTGCCGCGCACTTCGCCGTCGGGTAGATCTTTCGGATTCAGCATTGTGCCACCGGTCAACTCGGTTCCCTCACCCGCTATCACGAAGAGGAAATCAGCATAATGCTGATGGAGTTCGCCGCCACCACTCTTGGTGCGTGCGGTCAGCATCGTGTAGTGGCCCTTGTAGTTCGCAAGCGTGATGGCAGTGCTGCCGTTTCCTGCGCGCGCCTTGGCCAGGAGTTGTTCGCCCTGTGCGGCCAGTGCATCCAGATTCAATACTTCAGGAGAGGTCACCATGGCGGGAGCAGCGGGTGGTGGTGGCGTCGCATCCTTCTGCGGATGCGGTAGGAGCACAGTCGCGCTGATCAGCGCTGCGCCCAGGCTCGCGCTCTTTGCCAATGCTAATAGCTGCATGTTGATGGCCTCCTTCAATATCCAATCCAGAGCATACGGGAGCAAGTATGCCGTCGTCAGCCAATAACCTTAGTGAACGCCTTTTATTGGCCTCAATTGCAGTAGTTCCAGGGCGCAGGCGGCTGCATTACGCGCGGAAAGGCGGAGGTTGTCGGCTGCCATCCACAACCAGAACGCGCTTCCCTTCTTGCTTTCGGCCGCGGTGACACGCAAGAGAATCTCGCCCTTTCCGGCAGCGATTTCATTGCTCGGAGACTCATCCTCGAGAAACTGGGACTGGCCTTCGATGAGCATCTTTCGTAGGGCTTGCTCATCGATCTGCTGCGACGTCTCCACAAACACGGATGCTGTGTAGCCGTGAAATACCGGAGCCTGGAGTAATTGCAACGCCACAGAATCAGCTGCGCCGTAGCCAGTGAGAATCTCGATGTGGCGTCGAATGGTATCGCGGGTATTTTCAAGATTCGCCTTCGCTACTGATCCGAGAGACGCTAGCAGATTGAAGGCTACTTGCGCATCGTAGATATCCTTCTGCAATGGCTTGAAGGACAGCAGACTCACGGTCTGCTGATGGACCTCTTCCACTCCTGCGTTTCCAAGTGCGGATGCTGGCTGCAGGACGGTAGCGGCCATGCGCTCAAGACCGGTTGCATGCAGTTTTCTGCTTGCCAGCGCTAGCATGATCGCCGCTGGCTGCGCTGAGACCTCAGCGATGGTTGCCAGGTCGGGTTTAGCGCCGCCTGGGACGAGTGATGAACGGACTTGAACGTGGGGCTGCCCTTCGAGTGCACCCGTGAGGTCGACGATGGCTGCTCCGGCTGCATGGGCGGCCTTCCAAAACTGCAACGCCGTCGCACCTTCGCCTGCAAAAAACACCACATCGATGCCGACGAACGAATCGGCCGCGATGGTCTGGATCACGAGGGCTTCGTCGCCTGCCGCCGTAATCGTTCCACCGGTATCTTCGGCGTCAAGCAGCGTGATATCCCACACGGCGTCTGTGGCGCCATTCAATTCTTCGGCAAGCTCTTTACCCAGCAGCGTCGACGCACCGACAACTGCTCCGCGCCATGTTTTCCCAGCCATCTTTAGTCCTCTTTTGCTTTTTGGTGGCAGCTTTGTCGATCAGGCCGCCTGTGTTCGGCGATTCCAGGAGTATGCAAGCCGCGCCATCACGCCCGAAACCAGATAGCCGAGAGCGAGGATCAACAAGGCGATTTGGTCCCACTCAACTATGATGCCGATGACCACAACTAATATGACGAGCAACCGACCCGGCTTGCGTGTGTTGGTGTCGATCTCCTTGCCGCTCCAGAAGCGCCAGCTGCTCACCATGAGAAATCCTACGAACGCGACGAGCGCCAGCCACACCAGCGAAAGCCACAAGTTGTGGACCGGCGACCCTCCCTCAAAATGAATGACGGCCGCGAGCACGCCGGCGCCTGCAGGGATTGGCATGCCGACAAAGTATTTTCGGCCTGGCCGGCCCGGATTGCGGGGCTGCGGATTGACGCTGATATTGAAGCGGGCCAGGCGGCAGGCTCCGCAAATCAGGAAGAGAAAGCATACGACGACACCGAAGTGCATCACGCGGGCTTCAATCTCGGGATGGATCGAGGGCGGAAGCTGGCGCACTCCCCAGAGGTACGCGAGCAGGCTGGGAGCCACGCCGAAGGTGATCACGTCGGCGAGCGAGTCCAACTCTTTGCCGAAGGCGCTGGAGGTGTTGGTCATGCGCGCGATTCGGCCATCCAGCCCATCGAAGACGATCGCAAACGCTATCGCAAGGGCCGCATGATCGAATGCAGCGGCGGACAACGCGGGGTCGGCCATCACCGAACCGCGGATGCTCTGCATGATGATGTAGTACCCCAGCGCGATGCTGCCAGAGGTAAACAGCGACGGCAGCACGTACATACCGCGCCGCGCTGGATGCATTCGTTGCGCCTCAGCCTCGGCCATTAGCTCCGTCCATAGGAGGATTTTTTCGCCTTGTCCTCACCGTAGCCCGGCAGCACTCCTAATATGGATTTGCCGCCCTGCACGCGATCGCCGGGCTTTACCCGGAGTTCGACATCGGCAGGCATCAGCACATCCACGCGGGAGCCGAATTTGATCATGCCCATCCGCTGCCCGCGCTGCACGACGTCGCCAGTCTTCAGATCACAGACGATGCGTCGCGCGAGAAGCCCGGCAATCTGCTTGAAGCTAACGCTATTTTCTCCATCCTCAATCACGATCAGCGTCTGCTCATTCAAGATCGCCGATTCCGGGCTCATGGCATTCAAAAACTGGCCCTCGCGATACTCCATCAAGGTGACTTTGCCGCTGATGGGCGCGCGATTGACATGCACATCGAAAACGCTCAGGAAGATGCTGACGCGGAACCGGGCGCCGGCGGTGGTCTCAATCCATTCCGCCTCTTCGACCTTGCCGTCGCCGGGGGAGACGATCAGGCCGGGGCCGGCAGGGATTTCGCGCTCTGGATCACGGAAAAATATCAGGAAAAACACCGCAAGGAGGAATGGAATCGCCGTGAGACTGATCCAATGCGTCCCAAAATAAACGATTACTGCGACGACCAGCAGCGAAACTCCGTAATAAAGTCCGTCCCGAACCATAGGCAACGATTATACCTTCGCGCCCCTGAACCTTCTGCGAACTGTGACGACCTCGACCGTATGCAGCATTTGGCGTTATAGCTTGGCCGCCATCAGTACGGCATCCTCGGTCGGGTTGCGATAATATTCCCGGCGCCGGGTCTGCTCCACGAACCCGAGCGAGCGGTAGAGCTCTAAGGCGCCGCCGCTGGATGCGCGAACCTCGAGTTCGAGCTCGCTGGCTCCGGCGTTCCGCGACCAGTCCATCACCTGCTGGCAAAGCGCCTTGCCGATGCCCTTGCGGCGTGCCGACTCGGAGACGACGACACTCTCCAGCTCCGCTAGCTCACCGGCACGGCTGGCGACGGCAAAGCCGAGGATCTCTCCATCGCCTTCCGCCACAAAACTCGCGCGCATGGGTACCGTTTCCTGACCGGGGCTGAGGGCCGCGAGCCATTGGAAATGGCTCCAATGCGGAGCCTCCGCGCTCGCTTGTTCGATTGCAAGAATGGCTTCCAGATCAGCGGGCGATGCGCGCCGTATCAGCCAATTAGGCGACATCAACCGACCACCACGGCAGGCTTGTAGATGTCAGCCTCCTGCCGGACGTAGTTTGCATCCGTAAGCGCGACATCGCTTCCGCCAAGGCGCAGCCTGCGTGAAACCGGGCCACGGGAATCCGATGCGTGCAGGGGGCGAAGGATGGTTTCGCAGCCATCCAGCTGATCGTGTAGGCGGTTCTCAGCCAACGCAATCTGCTCGCCATGGCACTGTCGTTGGAGATCGCCGAGGGCGCTCAGCCATTCTCGGCCCGTGCTGACTTCGCGGATGTAGACCTCACCGCGCCCGGCGTCGAGGGCGACATAGCCGTTAGACAGGCCAGCTGTGTTCGCCAACACCTCTAGCCGGGAGACCGCCGCCAGGGGAAGTCCCGCTGCCTCGCAAAGCCCCTTGGCCGCCGCCAGCCCAGTGCGTATGCCGGTGAACGATCCCGGCCCATGAACGACACCAATGCCGTCGAGATCCCGGAGCTGGCATCCTGGCTGCATCAGCAAAAGGCGGCGGATGGCGTCGATGATTTCAGCCGAGGCGCTTCCACGAGCAAGATCCTCCGCAGCCAACACCTCTTCGCCGCAAGTTAAAGCGATACCCGCGGTCTCTCCGCAGGTATCGATCAATAGCAGTCGTTCGTTCTGGGTCAACGTCCTATCCACACTCCGAGCATACCGCGCATTCGATTGGCGGATGGCAACGCCGTTTACTCTACTGCGGCGAGGACCTCTTCGCGAACTTCATCGTCCTGGGCTGCCTCGCCGATGGTTTTCGGCAAGGCAATGTCCAGTACATCTTCAATGCGCGAGGCATAGTGAATCGTCACGCCTTCAATCTGGTCGGCGGACAGATCCTCTTCCACGTTGGTCTTCACATCGATCGGCAGAATCACGTCGCGCACGCCAGCTCGCTTGGCCGCAAGGAACTTTTCCTTGATGCCACCAACCGGCAGCACATTGCCGCTCAGGGTAATCTCACCGGTCATCGCCAGCAGCGGATGAATCGGGCGGTCCAGCAGCAGGGAGACTAGCGCGGTCGCCATGGTGACACCTGCGCTTGGGCCATCCTTGGGAATTGCACCCGCAGGCACGTGGATGTGCAAATCGATGTCCTTGAGCACATCGTCGTCCAACCCCAGCGAGAGCGCGTTCGACCGCACCCACGTGAGGGCCGCCTGCATGGACTCCTTCATGACATCGCCGATCTGGCCCGTCATGGTGAAGCCGCCCTTGCCCTTCATCTTGTTGGCTTCGATAAAGAGCACGTCGCCACCCGCCGGTGTCCAGGCGAGACCGACTGCTACGCCGGGACGCTTGGTGCGCTCGGCGATCTCGGTGTCGACGCGCACCTTGATGCCGCCCAGGAATTCGTGGATGACCTCGGGGGTGACGACCAGCTTCTCGGTGCGACCTTCGGCAACCTGGCGCGCCGTCTTACGGCATACCGTGCCGATGAGCTGTTCGAGGCGGCGAACACCTGCTTCACGCGTGTAATGGCGCGCGATCAGGCCTACGCTCGCGGTCGGGAACTCGATGATCGCTTCCTGACCTTCCTTCGGCTCGATGCCGTTCTCCTTGATCTGGCGTGGAATCAGGTAACGCTCGGCGATGTTGACCTTCTCCTCTTCGGTGTACCCGGTGAGTTCGATGATCTCCATGCGATCGAGCAAGGGCGCGGGGATCGTGTCCAGCTGGTTGGCCGTGCAGATGAAGAGCACCTTGCTCAGGTCGAACGGCTGATCCAGGTAGTTATCGCGGAAGGTGTTGTTCTGCTCCGGGTCGAGTGTCTCGAGGAGAGCGCTCGCGGGGTCGCCACGGAAGTCGCGGCCCAGCTTGTCAATTTCGTCCAGCATGAAGACGGGGTCGTTTACTTCGACGCGCTTCAGGTGCTGGATGATCTGGCCTGGCAGCGCGCCAATGTAGGTCCGGCGATGGCCACGGATCTCGGCCTCGTCATGCATACCACCGAGCGAGATTCTGGAGAATTTGCGTCCAAGGGCGCGCGCAATGCTGCGGCCGAGCGAGGTTTTGCCCACGCCCGGAGGTCCGACAAAGCACAGGATCGGCCCCTTCATATCCGGCTTCAAACGTCGGACGCTCAGGTAGTCCAGGATGCGATCCTTCACTTTCTTGAGGCCATAGTGATCTTCGTCGAGGAACTCTTTGGCCTTCTTGATGTCCACCTCGCTGGAGGAGCTCTTCGACCAGGGCAGAACGGCAAGCCACTCGACGTAGTTGCGGGTGAGCGAGTAGTCTGCCGCTGCGGGATTCATCCGCGCCAGGCGAGCGAGCTCCTTGAGCGCATCCTTCTTGGTCTCTTCCGGCATGCCGGCCGCTTCGATCTTCTCTTTCAGGTCAGCAACATCCTTTTGGGTCTCGTCGAGATCGCCCAGCTCCTTCTGGATGGCCTTCATCTGTTCGCGGAGGTAGAAGTCCCGCTGCGACTGCTGGACCGAATCCTGAACCTCGCTCTGGATCTTGTTGCGCAGCTGTTGAACCCCTAGCTCCTTGGCCAGATAGCTATTGATCATCTCCAGCCGCGTCTTCACATTGGAGGTCTCGAGCAGCTCCTGCTTCTCGGCCGTGGTGAGGAAAGGCAGACTGGCCGCGATGAAGTCCGCGAGCCGCGACGGTTCCTCGATATTCAAGGCAATGGTCTGCAGATCGTCCGAAAGGGTCGAAGACGACGTAACAATCTCCTGAAACTGCGCCAAAACGTTTCGCTGCAGGGCTTCCGCCTCGGGCGAGCGCTCGGGGATGACCTCGTCCAGCGCGGTGTAATTTGCTGTCAGGAAGGGCTGGGTCTGGTCAAATTCGCCCAGGCGCACGCGCTCCATGCCCTCGGTAAACACAAAAAGGCTTTGGTTGGGCATTTTGACGACCTTGTGGACGGTCGCCCGGGTGCCGACCTGGTGCAAATCGCCACCCTCGGGCGAGTCCTGGCGTGCGTCGCGCTGAGCTACGACCAGGATGGTCTTCTCCTCACCCAGAGACTGGATCAGCTGGATGGAACTTTCCCTGCCCACGGTCAAAGGCAACACGGCATGCGGGAACAGAACCGTATCCCTAACCGGGAGAACAGGATACGCTTTTCCCTTGCCTTCGGTGCCGGCGGACTTGCTGGTCGGCTTGATTACGCTTACAAATTCGTTCGCCATAATTGAGTGTTCCTTTATCAACTTTCTTGAATAGGATGCACTAGGATACGGTTTGGACGCAACCCTTTTGCCCCGGACGCCATCCCGTTGCCGACTCCCAAGCGCCGTTCCAGAGTTCATCGGCGGTTTGTCGTCCTTCGCTAGGCCCTATCTTCCCGACTGACTGGCCTTGCTACCTAATCAGGCCTGACTTGCTGTAGTGATACCCGGGTTTGCTATCTATTGATATCCGGGCTCGATATCTATTGATACGAAGTCCGGCAGCGAAAGTTGGGGCAAACGTTCAAGTTCTTTCGTATTGATTCATGAGATGCTCGCGCCACTCAGCGCAACCAATCAAAATCAGGCAATTCCGGGGTTCCATTGCAAGCCGTCCCGCAAGCCGTTAGGCTTAGGTTGATCGCGGGAGTGGTGAAATGGCAGACACGCAGGTCTTAGAAGCCTGTGCCCGAAAGGCGTAGGGGTTCAAGTCCCCTCTCCCGCACCAGTATTCAGTATCCGGAAAGCAGCCCCATGAGCCAGACCATCACCCAACCCGACAACACGCGCATCACGCTCGAAAAATCAGCGGATTACCGCGATTCTTACGCAAATAGCGTCCAGGTGCGCCTCTCCATCTGGGATTTCTTCCTGGTGTTCGGGACGCTGGAGCAGGAGACGCCGGACCAGGTGCGCGTGGATAACTTCCAGGGTATCTATTTGAGCCCGCAGCAGGCAAAGGCGCTGGCGAACGTCCTGAACCACAACGTCGCCCAGTACGAGCAGAGCTTCGGAACGATTTCGCTTGAGGGCCCTGGCGTTCAGCGCTTCGCCGTTCCCTCCAACGGCCCCGTCCACTAACTACCGTGGAAGCTCCCTCCGATCGAGTTCGCCAGGCGTGCGCCCAATTCGCGGCTCTGCCTGGACCCGTCCTATTTTTGTTGTTCTTCGCGGCGGTTGCCTTCAGCCACCTGACCCTGCTGCAACTACCCTATTTCTGGGATGAGGGCGGCTACTACATTCCGGCGGCCCTGGACTTCTATCACACCGGCCAATTGGTGCCTCACTTCACCAACGCGCACCCGCCCCTGCCGAACATTCTGCTCGGCACATTCTGGCATATCGTTGGCTACCACATTGTTGCGACGCGACTGCTGGTCTGCTCCTTCGCCGCGGCCGGTCTTCTCGCCATCTTCCGGCTCACTCAGCGGCTGCTGGACGCGCCAGCCGCCGCCACGGTCACGCTGCTCACGGCCGTCTATCCTATCTGGTTTGCACAGAGCTCGCTCGCCCACGCCGACATCTTTGCTGCGGCCTTTACACTCTGGGCCTTTGCGCTTTATCTTCCGCGTGGGACGTCGGACGCGCCTCGTTATCTTTCCGTCGCCGCACTGTTCTCTCTGGCTGCGCTCTCCAAGGAAACCTCTATCCTTGAGCCGGCAGCCCTGGCCGCGCTCGAGGTGGCATTGCTGTTTCGCGACTGGCAGAGCCCTTTGCTGCGACGCCGTCATCTCGGCTGGGTTGCCGCCCTTTCTTTTCCTGTGCTGCCGCTCGTGGCCTGGTTTGCGTATCACCACCACGTGACCGGCTTCACCTTTGGCAACCCTGAGTATCTCCGCTACAACGCAACCGCGAACTTGACTGCCGCGCACATCTTGCAGGCAGTGCGCTATCGCTTTCTGCATCTCTTCTGGCAGCGCAATATCTGGATGCCCATCGTGTTTGCGCTGGCCTGCCTTTTTCTGGCGCGACGAGATGATGCTCCGAGGCCACTGACGCTCGGCGCTCGAACCACGATTGCCCTGCTGGTTGTCGCAAACTGGCTCGCCTTCTCGGTGCTGGGAGGGGCGCTGCTGACTCGTTACCTGCTGCCCATCTATCCGCTCATTCTGATTGTCTGCGTGGATCTATGGCGAGCTCGCACCCGGCGCTGGCCCATCCTTGCGGCTGCAACCGCTGTCGCCTTCGTCAGCGCACTCTGGGTGAATCCGCCGACCTCATTTGCTCCCGAGGACAACCTCACCTATCGCGACATGATCGTGGTGCATCAGGAGGCGATTGACTTCGTCGCCGAACATTATCCCGATGCTACGGTGCTCACCGCGTGGCCGGTTGCCGCGGACCTGTTTCATCCGGAACTCGGTTATGTGAAAACTCCCATCAAGGCGATATCGATCGACGATTTTACGCTGCCGCAGATTCGCAAAGCCGCGCAGGAGCCGGGACGCTATGACACCGCCATCGTGTTCACGTCGCACTTCGTCTCGCCGTCCTTCCGCAGCTACCTGATGAGCCATCCCAACACGCGCCGGGGCAAGGAGTTTGCCGCGAGCCGGGATCTGATGCCGGCTGAAATCGCAGCGCTGCTTGGCGGAGAGATCGTATGGCAGGATGATCGCGGCGGCGAATGGGCTGCCGTGCTGCGTTTCCACCGCAGCTATGACGCGCTGCTGCTGCTGCCGATGCCGCGCTGATTCTCGCTGCTGAGAGGCGCTGCTACTTTCCACCCGTTTCATTCCAGAGAAAACCAACTTCATCGGCCATGTCGCTCACGAGCTGATCAACGCTGATGCCAGCGCTGTGTCCATTCTTTACGTCGTAGTGCAGCAGGATTGGCCGGCGCTCGGCCTCCGGCTCTGCCATCACGGTTGCTTGCATCAGAGCGGCCATCTTGCGCGCGTGCAGCGGCGCTACACGGGTGTCACTGTCGCCGGTGAAGAACATGATCGCCGGGTACTTCACGCCGGGTCGAACGTTTTGATACGGCGAATACTTCAGGATGTAGTCAGCCTGCTGCGGAGTTTCGGCGGAACCATACTCGGTCGTCCACCAGCGTCCAACCAGAAATTTCTGAAACCGCGACATATCGAGCAGCGGGTATCCGCAGAAGATGGCGCCAAACAGGTCCGGGCGCTGCGTCATGGACGCGCCCATGAGCAAGCCTCCATTGGACCGGCCCGTGATCGCCAGGCGTTTGCTGGTGGTGTACTTGTTGGCGATCAGAAACTCCGCCGCGGCATACCAGTCGTCGAAGACATTCTGTTTGTGCTCGAACATTCCAGCCTTGTGCCAGGTCTCGCCGTACTCCCCGCCGCCGCGCATGTTCGGCAGCGCGAAGAAACCGCCCTGCTCCATCCACCAGGCATACTTGGCGTTGAAGCTCGGAGTTTCTGAGACGAGAAAGCCGCCGTAGCCTGTCATCATCACCGGCGCATTTCCGTCGCGCGCCAGGCCTTTGCGGCCGGCGATGAACATGGGCACACGCGTTCCGTCCTTCGAGGTGTAAAAGACCTGCTTCACTTCATATTTATCGGAATCGAACGGTACCTGCTCCCGGTTCCACACCGTCGATTTTCCAGTCGCAATGTCATAGTGATAGATCGTCGGCGGCACGGTGAACGAGGAAAAGTTATAGAACCCGATCCTGGACTCGGCGCGCCCGCGCACCACCGTACCCGTTCCAATTGTCGGGTACGTGATCGCGCCAAGCTTCTTTCCATCCAGGCTGTAAATCGTCGTCTCGGACTTCACATCTACCAGGCGCCCGATAAATAGTTTTCCTCCAGCGATCGAGACCTCGTCGATCGGGCTTTTGCCTTCGGGAATCACCACCGGCCAGCTCTTCGTCGTCGGATCCCCAAAGCTTGCACGCAGCACCTTGCCGTTGGGCGCGCCAAAGTCAGTGTTGACGAGCATACGATCGCCGTCAAGATGCAATTGGAAACGAGAGTCAATACCGAAAACCAACGGTTCGAGTTTCGCGTCGGGTTTATGCAGATCCTTTAGCAGAATATCTTCCCGCGTCGACGGAACACCGTGGGCAATCGTTACGATGAGCCAGTGCCCGTTCTCGGAGACGCGGCATCCCACCAGATCCAGCGGACCCAACTGTTCCCCGTTGTAACTGCCTGCGAGCACTTCGACATCTTTTTCGCCGGGGGCGCCAAGAGCATGCGAGAACACCGCGCTGCTGCCGCTGGCAATGATCTTTGAGTAGTAGAGCGTCTTGCCGTTCAGGCTGACACCCATATAGCGCGCCAGTGGGAGCTCATCGCTGAGCGTCTGTTTAGTGTCCACATTCAACAGGCGGATGGACTCTTCGTCGGCTCCGCCACGACGCTCGCCGTAGACCAGCAGCTTGCCGTCTGAAGAGACGTCCGCGATGCTCACCGAGGCGTTGCCATCGGCGCTCAACGTGCCTGCGTCGACCAGCTTGATTTCTGGTCCTTCGAGTCCATCGCGGAAGTAAATAGAAGCCTGGTTCTCTGCCGCGAGGCGCTTGGTGTAGAAGAGCCGGCCGTGTCGTTCTGTCGGCGCCGTCACCGAGTCCACGCGCTGCATCTCCGTCAACCGCGTTACCAGCCGGCTTCGCAGCGGTTTGATCTGCGCAAAATACGTGTCGGTGTATTGCTGCTCCGCCTGGATATAAGCTCGCGTGTCCGGAGCCTTCTGATCTTCGAGCCAGCGATAGTTGTCGGTAATCTCGTGGCCGCCAACATTGTCAGTCACCGGCTTTATCGCGACAGTCGGCGGAGGCCCAAGAACGACTCCGTTGCCTCCATGAATTGCCACTGTTTGAGCACCCATCGCTGCTACACACCCGCCCAACATGATCGCTACCAGCGCAGAACTAAGTTGCATCCTGGTCTCCTGAGAAAATTCCGATGACTTCAATGTATCTCAGACCGATAGAATTTCGACATCATTGGTCGGTTGAAAGCAGCAGCTTATGGAATACCCACGCATCCATTCCCCGACCATAAAAATCGTTCTCTATATGTGACTGCACGAAGCCGCGTCCGACGTAGAAACGCATAGCTGGCTCATTGCCGGTGAAGACGTGGAGCACAATAGCAGCGCAGCCTTCGCGAATCGACTCTCTCTCCGCGACCTGCATCAACTGCCCTGCAAGGCCCCTGCATCGATGCTCCGGAGACACATCCAACGTGACGATGTAGCCGAGTCGTGCTTCTTCTGTATCCTCGATATCCAAAATGACGAAGCCCACCAACGCGTCGTTTTCTTCCGCAATGATCACGCGCGCTTTTTTGGCTTCGGCAAAGCGTCGCATCGCGCTGCGGGAAAAGCGGAAGGGCTTATCGAAGCACTCCACATCCAGCGCATGCATCGCGTCCAGGTCGTTCGCGCGATAGGGACGCAGCGTGACTCCCACCTCTCCACCCATCCTCAAACTCACCGTCGCAATCGGCTCAGGGCCGATGGGTTTTCGCGTTCTCGACTACCTGCGCAGAGAATCCTGGAGTCGACCGCTTACACAGCTACGGTGAAGCTGTCTTCGCTGCGCGTTACTGCGCGGTACAAGGTGTCGCGCTCGAAGGGAACGCGCCCTGCCTCGGTGATGAGTCGGACGAGATCCTGGCGACGCAGTCCCTGCGGCGTATTCGCGCCCGCGTCATGATAGATCTTCTCTTCCACCACGGTGCCGTCGATGTCGTCCGCGCCGAAGCGCAGCGAAATCTGCGCCATCTTCGGCGTCACCATCTGCCAGTAGCTCTTGATGTGGGCGAAATTATCCAGCAGCAGCCGGCTAACAGCAATCTGCCGAATGTCCGTCATGCCGCTCGACTTGGGCAGATGCCCGAGCGCTGTATTGTCCGGATGAAAGCTGAGCGGAATAAATGTCTGGAATCCGCCCGTGTCGTCCTGCACCTCGCGCAGCTTAAGCAGGTGGTCGACGCGATCCTCATCGTTTTCGATGTGCCCGTAGAGCATCGTGGCATTGGATCGCAGGCCGGCCTTGTGCAGCAACCGAGCCGTCTCGAGCCACTCGCCGCCATCGATCTTGTGGTCGCAGATAATGTGACGCACGCGGTCAGCGAAAATCTCGGCTCCGCCGCCCGGACATGAGTCCACGCCTGCCGCCTTCATGCGTTCGATCGCCTCTGGGACCGACATCTTTCCAATCTTTGCCAGGAATGAGATCTCCACCATGGTGAAGGCCTTGATATGCACCTTGGGGTAGCGCTCTTTCAGGCCCCGCACGAGGTCCATGAAGTACTCGAACGGCAGATCAGGATGGAGGCCACCAACGATGTGAAACTCGGTGACCGCTTCTGTGAGGCCCTGACCGGCCGTCTCCCACGCCTCTTCAAGAGCCATGGTGTAGGTGTCGGCCTCGCCCTTTTTGCGACCGAAGGCGCATAGCCTGCACGACGCCACACAGACGTTCGTAGGATTGATGTGCCGATTCACGTTGAAGTACGCGACATCGCCATGCAGCCGCTCACGTACTAGATTTGCCATCCAGCCGACGGCCAGGATGTCTCCGCTGCGATACAGGGTAAGACCGTCATCGAAGGTGAGGCGCTGTCCTGCCTGAACCTTCATCGCGATCGGCTCAAGAGCAGGGTCGTCGGTTTGGAACGAGTGGCGTGGGCGTGGCGTGGAGATAGATGCTTCCATACCTCTCTATTCTAGCGCCGTTGCCAGTCTGCGACTCAACGTTACCGAGAGCCGCCGCTCGCCTTGCCCGTCCCGGGTAATTCCTTGCCGAACTCCGAGTCCACCATCTTGGGCTGAATGACGACGCCGTCATACAGCGTGGCCGCCAACAGATGAGTGCCCATGGGCCGGGCGAAGCGAAGTTTCCAACCTGTCTCCCAGTAGCGGACGGTGTAGTCCGGCAGCTGAACGGCGAACACCATTGTGGAATTAGCCGTGGTGAGCAGGATCCGATTGCCGGAGCGATCGAAATAAATCGCATCGACCTGCGGAGTCGACAAGTTGTGAATTGGCCTCCAGGTAGCCCCACTATCTGGCGAGTAGAAGACGCCTTCGCGTCCGCCCACCCACAGATTCAAATTGCCATCGACGGCAACGGCGGAGACCTGCGTCAGTGCCGCCGGCAATGCGAGGGACGCCCATCGTGCGCCTCCGTTGGTTGAAAGTGACATCCGTTTCAGGCCGGCCGCGAGCATCACGCCTCGGTCGACGGCAAAGAAGCGCACCTCGCCCATGTGGAGCGTCGCCATGGAAGTCCATGCAACACCATCGTCCTCGCTGTGCAGGAGACCGTCGGACGTTCCGGCAAAGGTCGAGAAGTTTCCGTCCGAGACCATGGAATAGACGATCGAATCGACCATGGGCTGGCTCGTCAGTCGGCTATCGTCGCGCGAGAGTATTGCGGATTTGGTAGCGGGCCGTTTCTCGTGCGATATATTTTTGAGCCACTGGCCGGTGTTTACCCACGTTTCACCTTGCAGTCGGAAGATTCCGTGGGTGGTGCCGGCGAGCAGCGTACCTGCCTGCGTCGAAGCAAGGCTGTACACGTCACGTCCGTTGAGGCCCACGCTATCCTGCCGCCAGTGAACACCACCGTCGACGCTCTGGAAGACGCCACCTTCCTCTTTGTCGTTCACCACGCCCGCGTAGACGACTGCAGGGTGAATGGCGTCGGACGCAAATGCCACCACCTGGCGTGCCGAAAATCCTGTGTTCGACTGATGAAAGCTCTTGGCAAAGTCTTCACTGCGCAGAACCCCTGCGTGATCAGTCGCAAGCAAAACATGTCCGGAGTCATTGGGATCGACATAGACGTCGTTCACAATCACGTTATCGGGAGTCAAGGGGCTCCAGCTTTGGCCGGCATCCAGCGTGCGATAGAGCCCTTGCGTGGTGCCCGCATAGACCGTCGTGAGATGGCCGGGGTCTTGCAGGAGCTTGCGGGTGCGACGAGCTGCCGAGGGAATGCCTGGCGCCTTCTTGAACAATGTCCCCGCATTGACGCTCTTGTAGATACCCGAACACGCGCTCAGATACACGGTCTGGGGCTGGACGGGATCTACAAGGATTGAGAAAACGTCCGAGTCTTCGATGATTCCCTGCTTGATGTTTTCCCAGTGGGCTCCGCCATCGACGGTCTTCCAGGGCAGATGCCAGGTGCCGGCATAGATGATCTGCGGATTCTTCGGGTCGATCGCGACCGATTGCACCTCATGAATCTCCGCGCTTCCGGCCGGACTGATCTGGCTCCAATGCAAGCCGTTGTCCGTTGTGCGAAACACTCCCTGCAGCGTTCCCGCCACCATCATGTCGGGGTTGGAATCTGACCGCGTTAGAGACCGTACGGATTGACCATGCATCTGGGGAACGTCATTCCAGGTCTTGCCGCCATCTTCGCTAATGAACATTCCGCCATCAGGATGGTCGACAATCCACGCACCAACGACCAGGCGCCGTGGGTTCCTTGCGTCCGTGAGAATGTGATCGATGATCAGGTCGTTGCGTTCGCGAATTTGACTCAGGCGCGACCAACTGCCTCCACCATCGCGCGACTCGTAGATCCACCCGCTAGCGGTTCCCAGGTAGAGATGCTTCGAGTTTCCAGGATCGGCCGCGAAACAGCGCGCGTCTCCCCCATACGGTCCTAAGGGAAACCAGTTGATCGCATGCATTGGAAGGGCAAATGTCCAACTCAGGACAAGAACTGCAAGCACGCGCAAGGACAGCGATTTCAAGCTATTCAACAAAGAACTCCTATTCCATAAGGCTAACCCAAAGTTCGTCCATTCGGCACGCACGAAGGGAGCGGGACTTATCTAGCCTGATGCGTCCGGACAAAGTTCGAGGTAGTAGAACGAGCATCGCTTAAAGTACAACGGCCGGTTGGGATTGCTCCCAGCCGGCCGTTGCGGTTATTCAAGCAGGTTACATGGTGGCTGCTGCTGCCTTCTTCGCACGGCGACGAGGGCCAGCCTTGCGGGGCACAGCCTTGACTGCCGTCTCATCCACTGGGGTGAGGCCGGTCTGGTCAAGGGTTGCGCCAGCAGGGATCAGCGTGGTGGCAGCCGAGTTGGCACCGGCGGTTCCGGTGTAGACCGAGATGCTCGAGGCATCCAGACCCTTCTCCGTTACCAGGTACGCCTTCTCGTTGACCGCACGCTCTGCAGCGCGCTTGTTCGCCCAGTCGGTTGCCATCTGTTCCTTCTTCGGGGTCGACTTACCGCGGACGGGCACGGGAGCAGAGTTACCCACGATTGCAAGCTTCGCAGTCGTGTCACGCTGCGCCGTCAGGGCGATGTCGTCAAGGCAAGCCTTGGCTTCATTGTCCACACGGGTCGGGCGTGCCTTGTCCTTGTCGAAGGTGATGGTGCACAGGCTCTGGGTCACAGGCGCAGGAGGAGGCGGCGGCGCATTCAGCGTAACCGTCGTCTGTGCCGAGGCAGTCTGGCCCTTGTCATCAACCACGTTGCAGGTCACGGTGATCGTCGTGCCAGGAGCCGCACCGGTCGTCGACAGAGTCGCCGAAGCAGTGTTGCCGCTGATCGATCCAGCCGAAGCGCTGTAGCTGTAGGTCAGAGGACGATTCTGCGGGCTTACGCCAGCAGCCGTGATGGTCGAAGGATCACCCGCATTGAGGGTGCTCGGATTCGCCGAGCAGGTGATGGTCGGCGGCTGGAATGCCGTCACCGTGAAGGGCACGGTGCAATCGGCGAACATGCCAGGCTTCGGACCCTGCTCAACATGACCCTTAACCGTGTAGGTGCCGGCTGAGAGAGTCTTGGTGTCGATCGCCGCAACGTTGGACTCACCCGATACCGTACCGCCATCCGAGGTCCACGTGTAATGCGCGTCCTTCTTGGGGCGCAGGTTGGTCGCTGTGCCGGTGACCGTGACCGGGTCGCCAGGGTAGATTGTCCCGGTCGGCGCCGTCACTGCGCAGGCATAAGTAACCGGCGGTGGCGGGATGATGCTGCCGAAGTGGAACAGGAGACCGCTGCTCAGCTCCGCGCCATCCAGGTTTGCGCGTCCGCCCTGAAGGTAGATCGCCGGATTTGCCGGGCCAAAGTCAATGTGTGTGTAGCGATAATCCGCTTCAAACAGGCGCAGACCAAGGCGATGATTAAACCAGGGGAGGTCGTAGTCCATACCGCCGCCAGCGATCAGGCCAACGCCCCAGGTGTACGGGTTGTAGCCAACGCCGCCAGGGTTGTTCGGTCCAACGCCGTCAACGCCGCCTACCAGCCCATGGGCAAAGAGCGTGTAGTTCTGCATCGGAAGGCGGAAGATCGGGCCGGCATAATAGCCATAGAAGCCGTCACCCTGGCCGTTGGGGTTGGCAATCATGGCGACTTCGCCGCCGAAGAACTTGTTGAAATAGTAAGCGCCGCTGCCGATGGCGCCCTCGTTTACGGAGCCAAACTGCTCACCCGACGGCTGGTTGATGCTGTGCAATCCGTAGTAGGAGTAGCCAGTGAATATGTCTACACGCGATGGATTGGGTGCATTTGGCAACGTGCTCTGTGCAGCCGCGCAGGCTACACCAAAAGTGACCGCACATGCAGCCAGAGCCAACCGGCCGATATTGCGAAATGGGCGATAAGACATTCGACGATCCTCCAAGTCAAGCTTCTAATTTCAATGTTCGATGGCTATTATTAGTGGTTAGCCTTCCAACTATACCTATAACCATTCCCGAAAAGTGTACCGCGAATGCCCGATTGTGCTAATAAAAATCTTTAACAGCATCAAAGCACCCAGTTCTTCACCTAACAACGCTACAGCAACTCCATTCTGTCATTCCTCCTGATGTTCGAGAGGAACCCTTTCTGTTAAGGCCCGCATACAGGTCTAATTACGCTCAAAAAAACTGCACTCAGTCCAAATTCAGGGTTTGCCTAACTGTTCCGCGGCTGGCCTGAATCTTCTCTTGCAACAACGTGATCGCGTACAGCAGCTGCTCTGGTCGAGGCGGGCATCCCGGCACGTAGACATCGACCGGAATGACCTGATTCACTCCCTGCAGAAGCGCGTAATTATTAAAAACGCCTCCGGAAGTCGCGCAGGCTCCCATGGAAATCACCCACTTGGGTTCAGGCATCTGCTCGTAAAGCCTGCGGATGACCGGCGCCATCTTCTGCGAAACCCTGCCGGCGATGATCATCAGATCGCTCTGCCGCGGCGACGGCCGGAAGACTTCTGCGCCAAACCTTGCAATGTCGTATCGCGACCCACCCATTGACATCATTTCGATGGCGCAGCATGCCAAGCCAAAGGTCATGGGCCAGATAGAGTTCTTTCGCACCCAGTTGACCGCAGCATCCAGGGAGGCCAGCACCACTCCCTCAGGCTGGCTGCTTCCCCAGTTCACCTCTTGCACCATCTGGCGGTTCTTGCCAAAGCTCTCCAGATTACCGAAAAGGTAACGGTCATTCTGCTGCTGAGCCTCGGTCGGCTCACCCATGGTCGCCATCTGGTTGGAAGTTTGGGTCATGATGCTCAGTATACGTTCTCGGAACCCTTTGATCTTATTAGGTTAAGACTTTCGCCCATAATCGAACACAGAAACCGGACGTCGAGCCAGCCTTTCATCGCTTTTCAATTCAATACTTGTTCCTGTGTGATGCGGCAGCTCCGGATGCGGTTGGTTCACGGACAAAACACTTTGCAGAATTGTAATCGGGAATCAGCAAAACTCGTCTTCTCGTCTTAACGGCTGTTCGCCTCGATCGCTTCGATCAGCCCCTCATGTAATTCCTTTTCCTGCTCGGCCGTCAACCGTTTCCCGCCCGTTGTGAGATAGAAGACATCGATGGCGGTCTCGCCTTCGGTATCGACCAGCGCTACTTCCACGTTGTGTCCCTGCTCACTCAGGGTCGCGCTGATCGCCCGCAGAAGCCCAGGGATGTCCTGCGCGATTACCTGCAGCAAGGTGCTGTGGGACGATGCCGTCTCGTCGAACTCGATCCTGGTCTCTACGGAAACGAGGGGCGGCCTGCGCTTTGCACGGCGGCGTCCGCTGAGCAGCTTTTCCACGGACGCACGACCCGCCACCAGATCCCGCACACTCGACAGGAAGCGATCGCGCTCGCTCTCATTCAGTTCCAGGGTCTTGAAGGTATCGGTAAACCGAAAGGTGTCCACGACCACGCCGGCCTGGTTGGCGAACGCATCCGCCGTCACCACATTCATTCCCCATGCGGCGAGAGCAGCCGCCATGCCGGCGAATAGCCGAGGCCGGTCTTGGGTCACCAAGGTGATCTCGCTCACCGATCCAGACTGCGTGGCCCCATGTTGAAAGGTCATCTGGAAGGAGTCTTCGGCAAAGTGCTGCGTCATCTCGAAGTGCTGGCGCATGGTCTCTGCAGAGCGGGTGCTGACATATCGTTCCGGAAAGCCCTCGAGGAATTGTTCCATCGCAGCTTCCCTGCCTGGCACCAGCGAGAGCACGCGGGTGATCTTCTCATCCTTCCGCCAGCCGCCAAGCGCACCTCCGGACACGCGTGTGTGCACCCGCACCTCGTCGACATTCCTATCCAGTTGATTAGCCGTCGCAATGTACAGCCGCCACAGGTTCTCCGCCTTCCATGGCGTCAGCGCATCTGGATGCACGGCTGCAATGTCGGCGTACGTGAACAGCGTCAGCATACGCAGCGACTCGTGGGTCTGCACTTTACCCACAAACGCCCGAACCGTTTCAGCATCGAAGATGTCTCGCCGCATCGCAGCCGACATCTCAAGATGCGTCTCGATCAACCGCATCACCAGGCCGCCGTCGTAGGCATCCATCTCCAGCCGGCTCAGCACGCCTTGAGCAAGCCGCGCACTCTCCGCCGCGTGATTCTCGCTGACGCGGCCTTTGCCGGTGTCGTGCAGCACCGCGGCCAGATACAGAAGCCCCGGATTCTGCAGCTCGGCAAGAATCGCGCCAAACTTCACACGCCACTCCTCAACCTCTTTGCGCGCGTCCTTCTTGGGTTCGGCGGACAGGCCATGCAAGGTGTCGATCAGCACGAACGTATGCTCATCGACCGTATACCGGTGGTAGGCGTCCCGAATCACCAGCGCATCGATTCCGTGGAACTCCGGCAGGATCAGTTCCAGCACACCCAGGGCGTGCATGGAGCGCAAGGCATGTCCCGCGCGCTGACCAATCAGTATTGCACTTAGCTGCCTCCATAATCCGGGCCCCTCTTCCAGGTTTGATGAGAGTCGTGGAATTGCATTTGCAATCCGCTCTTCGCTGCTCTGCGAGAGCCGTGCGCCACTCTCGGCCATCGCTCGAAACGCCGCCAGGACAACCTCCGGTTCGTACGCTGCGTCAGCGCCACTGGAAGACGTCTCTCTCAGTTGCAGAACGCCGGCCTTAATCTGGAAGCCAGCTTCCTCCGGCACACGAATCTTTCGCGCAACTGACGGAGTTTCCACCTCGAGCCCCGCGCTCTCGGCCTCCCGCAGCAGGCATTTCTCGATCACCCGTGCGTGACGGAAGTACGCTCGCATCCAATAGGCTGCATCGACGCTGCCGCGCCCAGGTTCCGGCAACCCTATCCGATGCTTCGCCGCCGCGTCCTGTGCCTGCCAGTCGAGCGTATTGTCGTCGCGCTCATGGCGATAGTGGAGGAAGCAGCGGACCGCCGCCAGAAACGCCACTGCTTCCTGAAATTCCTCGCTGCTGGGGCTCGACGCCACCGCGCTCTGCGGATTCTTCCCTGTCCGCAGACCGACCAGCCACTGGCGGACGTTCGCATCCCGCAGACCGCCGGGACAATCCTTAATATTCGGCTCCAGGTGAAACAGCGTGTCGCCGAACTTCGCATGACGCTCGCTGGTAAGTTTCGCCAGCTCTACACCAATTGCTTTGCCATCGCGTGACCGCAGCTTTGCGACACACTTTTCTCTTAGCCGGGCGAACACGTCCTGATCCCCGCCGAGCCACCGCAGGTCCAGCAGCGCCAGGGCAAACTCGGGATTCGCCACATCCAGGCGATCACACTCCCCCGGCGGTCGCGTCACGAAGGAAACCTGCAGGCCGCAATCCCACAGAGATTGTGAAACGCTTCGAATCGGCTCCTTGGCCAGCTTCTCCGCGCCCTTCTCCACCGAAAACATCAAATCCACATCGGAATAGGGAAAAAGCTGTCCGCGCCCGAACCCTCCGATAGCACAGACTGCAACCCCTTTGCCCAGTCGCGGGTTAGCCGCAACCTGCTCCTCCCAGAACTGCATGACCAGTCCACCGACCAGGGCCGAGCGGTCGGCCGCGGCCTGAAGTCCATCGCCGCTCGATTCAAAGTTGAGGCGAATCTCTGCGAGCCGCTCTTCATAAACCCCGCGCGCCGATCCCCCCGGCGTTGGGTTGATCCCGCCGCCGCCCTCGTTCGCGTTGTTTGATAGTCGGTTCGTCGCTGCACCCCTTACAGCGCGATTTCTCCGCGCTCGTCGTTGCGAATCCTTATAGCCTCGTCAATCCTCGAAACAAAAATCTTTCCGTCGCCGATACGTCCTGTCCGCGCAACACTGATGATCGCCTCGATGGCCTTGTCCTTCATCTCGTCCGACACCACCAGTTCCAGCTTGACCTTGGGCAGCAGGTCGACCGCGTACTCGCGCCCTCGATAGAACTCCGTATGCCCCTTCTGGCGACCATGTCCACGCGCCTCGAAGATCGTGATCCCGGAGATACCGGCCTCTACCAACGCATCCTTTACCGCATCCAGCTTGGATGGCTGGATGATTGCCTCAATCTTTTGCATCTCTGCCTCTCGTTCCTTCCTGCATACCTCGCGTGCTTACCCGCCTTCCCAGTCATAGCCCTCTTCGCCATGCTGCGACAGATCGAGTCCCGCGCGTTCGTCATCCTCACTCACACGCAGGCCAATCAGCTTATCAACTACAAAGAGAATTATCAGGGTGCCGACGATGGAAATCGTCCAGGCGATTAACACTCCCACCAACTGGTTGAGTACCTGCCCGTGATTGCCCTCGAAAAAACCGGTCGCTTTCCCTGCTCCAAAGATCGGATTGATCACCGAACTCGCGAAGAATCCGGTCAGAATCGCTCCGAGGGTCCCGCCCGCTCCATGCACGCCGAATGCGTCCAGCGAGTCGTCATAGCCAAAGATATTCTTCACAATGACGACCATGAAGAAGCAAAAGATGCCGGCGAGCAGACCGATCCACAGAGCGCTCATCGGCGTCACAAATCCGGAAGCAGGCGTAATCGCTACCAGCCCGGCCACCGCGCCCGAGATCGCTCCCAGCGCTGAGGGTTTACCATTGCGCAGCCACTCCGCCGCCGACCAGCCAATCGCAGCTGCGGCCGCTCCAAAGTGTGTCGCCACGAATGCCGAGGTTGCCAAGCCGCTTGCCGCCAGCGCCGACCCCGCATTAAATCCAAACCAGCCAACCCACAGCAGGCAAGCACCGATAAAGCTCAGCACCACCGAGTGCGGCATGAAGGCCTTCTGCGGAAATCCCAGCCGCTTGCCCAGATACAGCGCCGTTACCAACGCACTTACGCCGGAGGTCACATGCACGACCGTCCCGCCTGCAAAGTCCAGGCAAGGAAAGCGTCCCGCGAGGTCGCCCGTTCCGACGGCCGCGGCGTTCAGTAAGCCGCCCACGCCCCACACCATGTGCGCCATCGGCGAGTAGACCAGGATCGCCCACAGCACCATGAACACCAGCATCGCCGAAAACTTCATCCGCTCGGCAAAGGCTCCCGTGATCAGCGCCGGCGTGATGATTGCAAACATCAGCTGATACACCATGTAGGTCTGCAGCGGGATTGTAGCCGCGTAGGCCGGATTGGGATCAAGCCCCACGCCGCGCAGAAACACATTGTGCAGGCCGCCAATAAAAGCATTGCCCGTGCCGAACGCCAGCGAGTACGTCACGAACGCCCACAGCACCGTGATCACGGCCATCATCGCAAACGTCTGCATCATCGTTCCGAGAATATTTTTCTTCCGCACCAGACCGCCGTAAAACAGCGCCAGCCCCGGCCCGCTCATCATGAGCACAAGCGCAGCGCTGGTCAGCATCCACGCGTTGTCTCCGGCGCTCTGCGCCTTGGCGATCGTTGCCGCATTCTGGGCGGCCGTCTTTTCGAGTGCCGCAATCCTGTCAGCCTGGCTGGATGTGGGCGCCTGCGCCAAGGCGATCCCCGTCGCCATGCCCCAACACAGCAACAGACCCATGAGCCAGCGCGCAGCCAACCCTCGTGCAGCCGTGCCCGAGGACCGACGCGATCTCCGTGCGCCGACGGCCTCAGGAGAACATCGCTTCATCCAACCCATATGTCCATCACCTTCGTCGGAAATCAAAGCCACTTGGAGTGCATCCCGGCAATCGCGCCCCGGCGGCACAGAAATTCGTTTCGATCTGCGAGCCTGTTGCAGCTCGCAAACCTGCAGCTTTTGTTCAGTTCCCCCTACTTTACAACATCCTGTTCCACCCGCTGATGCCTTTGCTCCAACGTTGCGGTACTCTTTGGACATGTCTGAAGAACTGCTTCACACCCGCTGGTCCGACATCCCTGCCACTCAGCTCAATCCCCTGTTGACGCGCCAGTTCGTCAACGGATCGCAAGCGATGTTCGCGCGCATCGAACTCAAGAAAGGCTGCGTCGTTCCACGTCATCAGCATCCCAACGAACAGATCTCCTACCTCACCCAGGGAGCACTTCGCTTCCTGATCGGCGACGAAGAAAATGCGGTTGAAAAGATCGTCCGTGCGGGCGATATTCTCGTCCTTCCTGGCAACGTTCCCCACTCAGCCGAGGCCCTCGAAGATACGATTAATTTCGACATTTTCGCACCGCCCCGGCAGGACTGGATCACCGGCGACGACGCCTATCTGCGCTAAGACCAGCCAATTCATGTATCGTTTTCACGCATCATAAACTCGGCCACATGAATCTGCGAACGCTCAGGCTCGCAACCCCCATTCGTGCACTCCGGGAGGACGCACCATGATCGACATCGTCAAACGCCAGCTCGCCCAGTCAATTTCCACCATGACCCGCGTTCTCCGCGATGAGACCATCCACGACGCCGTCGTCGCCGCCGCTCGCCTTACTGCCGACTCTATGAAGTCCGGTCACAAGCTCCTCGTTTGCGGCAACGGAGGTTCGGCTGCCGACGCTCAACACCTGGTCGCCGAGTTCGTTGCACGGCTCACCATCGACCGCCCGGCTCTCCGCGCCATTGCCCTCACGACGGACTCCAGCATCATGACCGCGGTTGGCAACGATTACTACTTCGATCACATCTTCGAGCGCCAGGTTGAAGCCCTCGGTCAGCCCGGCGACGTGCTTTTGGCGATATCCACCTCGGGCAACTCGAAGAACTGCATCAAGGCTCTGAAATGTGCTCGCACTCTCGGGGTCCACACCATTTCCTACACCGGCAATCACGGCGGTGCGATGAAAGACATATCCGACATCAACGTGATCGTTCCTTCCGACACCACGATGAACATCCAGGAATCCCACCTGGCCCTAGAGCACATCCTGTGCATGCTGGTGGAACGCTTCTACTTCGGCGAACACTTCGGCGAAAAGCCCCAACACTTAGCGGAGTAACCCATGACGTATCGCGGCGCACAAAACCTAATTAAACGCGGCGACGAGGCCGGCCTCCGCGCGGCTTTGGAGCAGGGCCTCGATCCCAACCTCGCCAATCAGAACGGCTGGACCCTCCTAATGCTCGCCGCCGTCGAAGGCAACGTCCCCATTGGCGGTCTACTGATTGAAAAGGGCGCGGCCGTCAATACCCGCAATAACAAGGATGAAAGCGCTCTCACCCTCGCCACGCACCGCGGTTTCGCTCTCTTCGTTGATCTGCTGGCCCTCAGCGGAGCCAATGCGACCTAACGATTCAAGCCTGCACCTCAGGCGCGCTCTTCGAGCGTCTGCTCCTGCGCTCCCGGAATGATGCCCATCTCCACGTAGATTGGGCGCATGACCTTCCGCACCGCGGGCAGCTCAAACGTAAACCACAGCGATCCCAGCACGCAGCATGCACCGGTAATCATCACCGTGTGCGGCGCGCCGAAATAGTGCGCCATGCCGCCCGCCAGTAAGCTCCCAAACGGGGCCATTCCTACGAACGCCATCGTGTAATAACTCATCACGCGACTTCGTTTGTCCTCCGGCACCAGCGTCTGGATCACCGTATTGCTCGCCGCCAATCCCTGCATCATTCCAAATCCGACGACCAGCATCAGCAGCATGCTCAACCATAGAACGTGGCTCAAGCCAAACAGAATAAGCCCCAGGCCGAACATCGCCGCAGCGAGCTGGATCATCGTCGTCAGACCACGCACGCTCTTCCGCACTGCCAGCGAAAAAGCGCTCGCCAGCGCGCCGACACCAGACGACCCCGTCAGAAATCCCAGCGTGTGCGGACCGCCATGCAACACCTGCGCCGCAAACACCGGCAGCAGCACCATGTACGGCCAACCCATCAGACTTAGCAATGCAAACAACAGCAGGATTGTGCGAATCGGCCGAAACGTACTGACATACGTCCAGCCTTCCTTCATCTGCTCCAGCATACTCACCGCCGCGCGCTGGATGGTGAGCGGCTTCACATGCATTAAGACCAACGACAGAATGACAGCGCCGTAGCTGAGGCCGTCGATAAGAAAGCAATATCCTTCACCGAACGCGGCAATCACGATGCCCGCCAGCGCTGGCCCGATGAGTCGCGCGCCATTTACCATCGACGAGTTGAGAGCGATCGCATTTCCCAGGTCATGTTTGTTCTCCACCATCTGTACCAGGAACGATTGCCTTCCCGGCATATCGAACGCATTGATCAGCCCCTGCAATGCACTCAACGCAATAATCTCGTGGATCGTAATCAGCTTGGACAGAGTTAGCCATGCCAGCGCGAGAGACTGCAGGCCGGCCAAAGCCTGCGTCCACACCAGGAGCTTTCTACGGTCCATCCGCTCAATCAGCACGCCGGCAAACGGTGCCAGAACGAAGGTCAGAATCTGCCCGGAAAATCCCACGACCCCGAGCAACATCGCCGAGTGCGTCAGCCGCCACACCAGCCAGCTCGTCGCCAGGCGCGTCATCCAAGTGCCAATCAGCGAGATGCTCTGCCCGGCAACAAACAGTTTGAAGTTGCGGTGCTTCAGCGCCCTCCAGGCATGCGAGAATCTGCCCGCCTGCCTTGCTGATTCTCCCTGGGTCGCCTTTGCCGCCATACGTCTCTAGATGCTACCGCGTGCGCGAGCGACTCAGCGCGCCTGCGCTTCGAATTCCGAATCTCGCTCACGCAGTTGCTATAGAGTTCGTGTCAGTTTGTACCGCACCGGCGACTTCGCAACGTCCTCCGCGCAATCCGAGTAGACGCGTATCGATCGGCCGCCCAGGATCACCTTCTGCTCCACGGTACCGTCGCAGAAGGGATTCTCAATATTCTCCGTATCCAGTACCTGCCTCCATGGATTCCCATCCGGCGGGTCGGGCAATACATACTCGACGCCCTCGGCCGCGGCGTTCACGAGAATCAGGAAGCTGTCGTCCACCACCGGATGGCCCTCGTCGTCCATCACCTGGAGCGTCTGTCCATTGAGCATCAGCCCAATCGACCGGTTCCACTCCTCGCTCCACGCATCATCCGAGATCTCGTTCCCATCCGTTCCGTACCACGCGATATCGCGCACCACGGATCCACGAATCTCACGGTCCTGGAAGAACCTCCGCCGATGCAGGTTGGGATGGTCCTTGCGTAACTTGATCAGCTTCGAAGTGAACTCCAGAAGCCGTTTGCGCGGTTCATCCAGGTTCCAGTCGTACCAGGTTAGTTCGTCGTCCTGGCAATAGCAGTTGTTGTTGCCGCGCTGCGAACGAGCGAACTCGTCGCCGCCCAGCAGCATCGGAACGCCCTGGCTAAACATCAGGGTTGCCAGAAAATTTCTCGTCTGGCGCTCACGTAGCTTGTTGATCTCCGGATCTTCCGTCGGACCTTCCGCGCCCATGTTCCAGCTGTCGTTGTGGTCGGCGCCGTCTGTGTTGTTATCGAGGTTCGCCTCGTTGTGCTTCTCATTGAAGCTCACCAGGTCGCACAACGTGAATCCATCATGCGCTGTAATGAAGTTGATGGATGCCGAAGGCTTGCGTCCATCGCTCTTGTACAAATCGCTCGATCCCGTCAGCCGATACGCAAAGTCTGAAAGTTGCCCACTGTCACCCTTCCAGAACCGCCGCACCGTGTCGCGATACTTGCCGTTCCACTCCGCCCACAGCACCGGGAAGTTGCCCACCTGGTAGCCGCCCTCTCCAATGTCCCACGGTTCGGCAATCAGCTTCACGTCTGCAAGTGTAGGATCCTGATGGATCGTATCGAAGAACGCTCCCAGCTTGTTTACATCGTGCAGCTCGCGGGCCAGCGTCGATGCGAGATCGAAGCGGAAACCATCGACATGCATCTCGGAAACCCAATACCGCAGGCTATCCATCAGCAGCTTCAGCGTCTGCGGGTGATACACATTGAGCGTGTTGCCCGTTCCCGTGTAATCGACGTAGTAGCGGCCATCATCAGCCACCGTGCGGTAGTACGTTGTGTTGTCCACGCCCTTGAACGAGAGCATTGGCCCCTTCTCGTTGCCTTCGCAGGTGTGGTTGTACACAACGTCCAGGATGACCTCGAGCCCCTCGGCGTGCAGCCGCTTTACCATCTGCTTGAACTCGGTGACCTGCTCCCCATCATCGCCGCTTGAACTGTACCGCGACATCGGCGCGAAGTAGCCGAGGGTGTTGTAACCCCAGTAGTCGCGCAGCCCCTTGTCCAGCAGGTGGCCCTCATCGATGAAATGATGTACGGGTAACAACTCCACAGCGGTAACTCCGAGCTTCTTCAAGTAATCAATGCTTGCATCGTGCGCCAGCCCTGCGTAGGTTCCGCGCAGTTTCTCGGGGATAGCTGGATTGCTCATGGAAAATCCACGAACATGCATCTCGTAGATAATCGAGTCCGAGATTGGCGTCTCAGGCGGACAATCCTCGCCCCAGTCAAAGTGAAAATCCACCACGACGCTCTTGGGCACAAAGTCCGCATCATCGATGCTGCATATCTTCAGGTCATCGCCGGACGCAAGGTCATAGGGCATGATGGGTCCTTTATGATCCACCTCGCCAGCGATGGCCTTTGCATAGGGATCGACCAGCAGCTTGCTTTTGTTGAACCGCAGACCTTTTTCCGGCTCCCACGGACCGTCCACGCGATATCCATAGCGCTGCCCCGGCTTAATCCCGCGCAGCAATCCATGCCAGACAAACGCGGTCTGTTCCTTCAACTCCACGCAGTCGATCTGCTTGCCCGCGTCGTCGAACAGGCAAACATGCACCGCCGAAGCGTTCTCTGAGTACAACGCAAAGTTCGTGCCAAGGGCAATAGGAGTGGCGCCAAGAGGATAAGGCTTTCCGGGAAGCAGCGTGCGTGGCATAGATCTCGTTTCGATTGTTGCAGGCTAACGCCCTTCGAGTTTGGAACTGCGTCTCTGGAGCGTGTCCTCCTAGTAGATGCAGATTTGCCTCAGGAACGCTGCTTGTCTCAGGACCCTTGTTCCGCAGCGTGTAGAACATACGCGCTAGCTATTCGACCACCAACGTGACCTGCGTCGAATGACTTACCACCGTTCCTGCAAGATTGGTGGACGTTCCCGTAACCGTGAGCGTGTACGTTTTTCCACCCAAGAGGGGCGTCGAAATGCTCCGAGCACCGCATCCCACCACTCCCAACATCGCCATCAGCAAAGCGCTGGTCGGTAACCACCCCCGGCCGATCCGCCTGCGCCTTCCCACAATCCACATTGGAATCAGCAGGCCAGCCAATAGCGCACCCGACACCCGGCTCCACAAAGCCGCTAACTGCGTTGCACTGGTCTGCACGCTCATCGTCACGTTCACCGATGAAGTTCCGGGAACTGCCTGTGGCGGCGAGAATGAAACCGTCGCTCCTGCCGGCAATCCACTCGCACTGAAGTCCACGACCCCAGTAAACGCTCCCGACTGCGACCCCACTGTCATGCCGTAGTTCGCAACATCTCCAGCGGCCACCGTCTGCGTGGTGGAGCCTGAGGCCACCATCGTGAAGTCCGGCATTGCCGCCACCGTCGTCGTCTGCGCCTGCGATGCACTCGACAGGAAGTTCCCGTCACCGCCATAGCTGGCCACCAGCGAGTGCGTACCTGTCCCGGGCGATAGATACGTGCCATTCGCTGCACCATTCATCAGGGGCGCGCTTGTGACCACCGTTCCGTTATCCAGAAACGTGACTGTGCCGGTCGGCAGTCCCTGCGTCGTCGAGCCGACGCTTGCGCTCAACAAAAGCGGCAGCCCCGCATACGAAGCTTGCGTTAGCGGCTGCTCTGCCGTCACGCTCGGCGCCGGCACAATCTGCAACACTCCCGATGCCGGGCTCATGACTACCGTGTAGTTCGCGCTCGCAGAGCCGCTCAACGTCGCAACAATCGGATAGCTTCCGACCGGCGACAGAGGAACCGCTGTTGTCGTGAATACTACGGAAACGCTTCCCGCCCCCTGCGGCAATAGGTCGCTCACTGATCCGGTGAGCATAGGAATCGCCTGGCCATACTCCACACTGGCCGAGTTGGCTGTTACCGTGATCACCTCAACCCCGCTATTCACGGGGACCGTTGCGCTGATGGCCGCCGGGTTCACTCCATCTCCCAGGTACACCGCGTACACCGACTGCGTCCCTGCGTACAAGGTCTGCGGAGCAAATGTCGCAGATCCTCCCGCCAGCGTCGCCTGCGTCAGCAACGACCCTGCATCCAGCAGCTGCACCACACCTTGCGCCGTTCCCGCTGACCCACCAACCGCTACCACTGCGGTTGTCTGTCCGTTACTTGAGCTCGCGCTCAGATTCGCTTGGGTCCTCCGAGTCGGCGCCAGCCCTGCCGGGACGTAGACATTTCCGCTCGCCACGCTCTCGCGCACCATCTGACTCAGCGCGTCCGCATACACCGGCGCACCAAAGCTTGAGACAGCCACACCTCGCGGCGAGTTCATCGCTACCGTTCCCACCGATACGCCGTCACTCGCGGTACCCTGCACGCCGCTGCCGGCAATTGTCGTGATGATGCCCCTCGCATCCACCATCCGCAGCCGCTGATTATTCGAATCCGCAAAGATCACCGCGCCGCTCGAAAGAACCATCAGTCCGCGCGGAAGAGCCAGCTCCGCTGCGATCGCCGGTCCGCCATCACCTGAATACCCTCCCAGGCCATTGCCCGCGAACGTAGTGATGACACCGTTCGTGGCAATCACCCGAACGCGCTGATTGTGCGAGTCCGCCACGAAGATGCGGCCGTCGCTCCCCACCGCCAGCCCAGTCGGTATATCCAGCTCCGCACTTGTCGCAGCGCCGCCATCCCCCGCAAATCCCTGCATCCCATTTCCGGCCAGCGTTTGAATTACACCCGCGCTGATTCGTCGCACCCTGTCATTCCCCGCATCGCATACTAGGAGCGCTCCGCTCGCATCGATCGCCAGCGCATTCGGCCGGCGGAATGTCGCACTTGTCGCCGCTCTGCCGTCGCCCCCAAACCCCACGCTTCCATTGCCCGCAAACGTCATGATCACCCCGCCGCTGACCGTCCGAATGCGCCCATTGCCCGTGTCCGCGATGTACAGCGTCCCATCACTGCCTACTGCCACTCCCTGTGGCGCGTTCAGCTCCGCGCTGGTTGCAGCGCCGCCATCGCCGCCAAACCCCTGCACACCATCGCCCGCCACGATGCTCAGCACACCAGCTAACGACGACTCATAGACCACCTGCCGATTGGTATCGGAAAAGTAAAGATTTCCTGCCGCATCGAAAGCCACACTGCTCGGCAGCAACGGCATCGGCACCGGGACCGTCGTTCCCTGGGCTTCCGCCCGTCCCGTCGCCAGCACCAGCAGCAGGCTGATCAGCGCGACGACGATACCCACCAGCACCGCCGCGCCCGACACTGCGGCAAACATTGCCAGCAACTCTCCGCCAGGGCCTTCGACCGCGCTCCTGGAAGCAATTTGGGACGTCGACGGACTGCGCAAGAATCCTCCTCAGCGATGCGCTACAGGTCTTTCGCGCAAATAACGGATTCGGCCTCATCCTACCCCAGCGTTCCGGTCTGGTGCAGTGTCTCCGCGCACACACCCTCTACAAGCGATAAGCTCAGACCATGCGCTTCGTTCCAAAGTTCCTGCTCTCCGCCATGAGCCCCGACCACTTCCCCGACGCGTCCCGCACCTTCGACGCGCCGGAAGTCGCCTTCCTCGGCCGCTCCAACGTCGGCAAATCGTCGCTGATCAATACGCTGCTCGGATCCAAAGAAGCGAAGGTCTCCTCGACGCCGGGCCGCACCCGCGCCATCAACTTCTTCGCGCTCCATGACGGCACAGAAGCAAAGTTCAACGCGCGTCCGTCGCTCATCTTTGCCGACTTGCCCGGCTATGGATACGCCAAGATCTCGAAGTCCATCTCCGCCGAGTGGCCAAAGTTCATCGAGCCGTACCTCGCCGAACGCGAACAGCTTGCCCTCTGCATCTGCCTGGTAGACACCAACATTCCACCGCAGGAGAGCGATACCCTGCTCATCAACGCCCTCCACGCCATGCAGCGCCCCCACCTGGTCGTCGGCACCAAGAGCGACCGCCTAGGCGGCAACCAGCTCACCAAGTCGCTCGCCGCTCTCGCGAAAGCCCACGGCGTCGAGCGCGTGCTGCCCGTCTCGTCCAAGTCCGTCGGAGGAGTCAAGACCCTCTGGCCGGAGATTCTCAACGTCATTCAGGATTAGGGATCGACTAGATCTGGGCCCGACTCTGCAACGCCGCACGTTCAGCCGCCGTTAGCCACGCCACTCGCACCCCACCAGCCAATATCCGTTGATAGTGTCCGATACGCTGCACCCACGTCCGCCGCTGCGTGTCCCCCTCAGGCAATTGCGCGAGTAACTGAGCATCGAGATCTCGGATCTCCGCCGTCGACGCGCGCTCCAGGACCACCTCAGACCATCCTCGATCGTCCAACCACGCCTGAAGGGTCGCGCTCGAAACCATCGCCGCACCTTCATGAGCAAGCCGCAGCTGCTCGATGCCCAACTGCACGCTCCCATCGTCCGGTTCGCCGATCAACACCTGCCAATCAGGCAGCACTCCGCGGTCTCGCATCTCCTCCAGAGCCGGCCGCACGGCCCCCTCGAGCGCCACACTCAGCGGCCGATGCTTGCGAATCTCATTCTTCAGAACCCGTAGCGCCTCATCGAGCGTGTTCACCACGAAGTCCACGCCGCCCTGCCGGAACACCGACTTCACCGCAGCCGTATCCGCATCCAGCAGCAGCGACGTCCCACCGGCAATGCTCACCGCCGCTGGCAACCCCGTTGCACTTGCCCCGGCTCCGCACGCGAACACCAACTGTCCAGCCCAACTCTCGCGCCGCGCTGCCAGCTCACCGTACAACCGCAGGGTCTGTCGTTGAAGATCAGCTCCGGTCAAGACCACCCTCCGCACCTTTCTCCTGCAAACAAAGAAGCCCTGCAACAATCTCCGTTGCAGGGCTTTCTGGCCGTTCGAATTCGTTACTCGCCGTAGTACTCCAGCCCAAGATGAGTGATGAGATCCTCACCCATAATGTGCCGCAGCGTGTTCTTCAGCTTCATCTGCTGAATGAACAGATCGTGCTCGGGATACACACCCGGCGCGCTGTCGGGATCCTTGAAGTAGAAGCTCAGCCACTCCTGGATACCAAGCCCGCGCAGTGCCGGCGTACGTGCCGCCAGATCCATGAACAGGCAGAGATCGAGCGCCAGCGGAGCCGCCAGGATCGAGTCGCGGCAGAGGAAATCGACCTTGATCTGCATCGGATACCCGAGCCAGCCAAAGATGTCGATGTTGTCCCAACCCTCTTTGTTATCGCCGCGCGGAGGATAATATTCAATCCGAATCTTGTGGAACGCGTCCCCGTAGAGATCCGGGTTCTTGTCCGGCTGGAAGATGTGCTCCAGCACGCCCAGCTTCGAAACTTCCTTGGTCTTGAAGTTATCGGGATCGTCCAGCACTTCGCCGTCCCGGTTGCCCAGGATGTTGGTGGAGAACCATCCGCTCACGCCAAGCTGACGTGCCTTGAAGCCCGGCGCCAGCACGGTCTTGATGAACGTCTGGCCGGTCTTGAAGTCCTTGCCGCAGATCGGTGTGTTCATCTTCTTCGACAGCTCCTGCAGTGCAGGAATGTCGACCGTGAGATTCGGCGCGCCGTTGGCAAACGGAATCCCTTCCTTCAACGCAGCCCACGCATACAGCATCGACGGCGAGATGTTGGGATCGTCGTCGACGAGGCCCTTCTCGAAGGCTTCCAGCGTCTGGTGCACGGCTGATGGCTCGATGTAAATCTCGGTTGATCCGCACCAGATCATCACCTGGCGATCGGTCTTGGTTTTGAACTCCGCAATGTCATTGCGGATCTGGCTAGCGAGGTCGCACTTGTTCTTGCCAACCTTCTGATGCTGCGGCGTAAGGCGCTTAACCCAGCGCTGGTCGAAGGCCGCGGGCATCGGCTCGATGCTCTGCAGGAAGTCCTTCATGCTCTCGATCTGAGCGCGGTCGAGCACGCCGGCTGTCTTCGCAGCGTCGTACAAGTTGCCGCCAAAGATATCCCAGCCCGTAAACACCAGGTCATCGAGCTGCGCAATCGGAGCCCAATCCTTGATCAGCGGTGTGCGGTCATCGGTGCGCTTGCCCAGCCGGATGGTTCCCATCTGGGTGGTCGACCCAAACGGCTTGGCAAATCCTCTGCGAACTGCCTCTACTCCGGCGATAAGCGTCGTCGCGACCGCTCCCATGCCGGGAATCATAATTCCAAGTTTTCCTGTTGCTGGCTTGATGCTCGCTGCATCCGGAGACGCGGCGTTGGGTGTAGACATTGCGATACGTACCCTTCCTATCGTGCAAATTTCAGATTTCCGTAAGAGTCATGCGGACACTCCAGTATCGCTCTTTGCCAAACCGGGTTGCAAATAACCTGCGAAACTCTGCGAATCTGCTCTAATCATCTCACTTGGAGGAGGGTCTTTCCTGCGTCCGCATCTGGCTAGCCTGGTCGACGATCTGCGCCGCAACAGCAGGCAGATTGCCATCGTGCGCTATCGTGGCGTGCGCCGCCATGTCATTACGTACGGCGACTTAGCCACGCTGGCCGGCAGATTTTCCGCCGAGCTCGACCGCCGCGGCATAGCTCCCGGCGACCGCGTTGTTCTCTGGGGTGAGAACTCCGCCGAGTGGGTCGCCGCCTTCTTCGGCTGCCTGCTGCGTGGCGTGCTAGCCGTTCCACTCGATGCCGCGGGTTCCCCCGACTTCGCTGCCCGCGTCATCGCCGATGTCAGCCCAAAACTCATTCTTGTCGACGCGCCGCGTCTCCCCGCGCTGCCTGCCGATATTCCGCAGATCTTGCTCGATGACATAGCTATCTCGCTCCCCGCCGAGCCGCTCTTCGCGGTCGATCCGGCTGTCACGCTCGACGCGCCGTTCCAGATCATCTTCACGTCCGGCACCACGGCGGCGCCCAAGGGCATCGTCCACACCAACCGCAACGTCCTCGCCAGCCTCGACCCCATCGAGCGCGAGATGCAGAAGTACCTTCGCTACGAACGGCTCGTTCACCCGCTGCGGTTCCTGCACAGCCTTCCGCTCAGCCACGTCTTCGGCCAGTTCATGGGCCTCTGGACGCCAGCGCTCCTCGCCGCCGAGGTCCACTTCGAGACCCAGCTTGAACCAGCTCGTATGCTCGACCGCATCCGCCTCGAGCGCATCTCCGTTCTCATCGCAGTCCCGCGTTCGCTCGAGCTCTTGCGCTCCCACATCCAACTCCTCTTTCCAGATTTGGAGGTGCAACTCGCCGCCTCGGAAGGCTGGCCGATCTATAAGCGCTTCGTCCGCTTCCGACATATTCATCGCCTCACTGGCTGGAAGTTCTGGGCGCTGATCTCCGGTGGCGCAACGCTTCCGTCGGAACTCGAGCTGTTCTGGGGGCGGCTCGGTTACGCCGTCATCCAGGGCTACGGCATGACCGAAACCGCCGCGCTCGTCACCCTGAATCATCCCTTCCACGTCGGCCGCGGAACGCTCGGTAAGCCGCTTCCCGGGCGCGAGGTTCGTATCAGCGCCGAGGGCGAAATTATGGTGCGCGGCGACGTGGTCTCCGGCTCTACATGGGCCGACGGCGCAATCCAGCCGCGCGCAAGCGAGTGGCTCGCGACCGGCGATCTCGCTACCCAGGACGACTCTGGCGAGCTGCGCTTCTCTGGCCGGCGCGGCGACGTCATCGTCACTGCCGCTGGTCTCAACATCTATCCTGCCGACCTTGAGGCCGCGCTTCTCAAGCAGCCTGGAGTGCGCGCCGCAACCGTCGTCGCCGGTGACAGTCGGAATGGTCCCGAGACGATCGCCGTACTCCTCGCCGACGCAGACGATGCACAGCTTCGACAGATCCTCGAACAGGCGAATCGCTCGCTCGTCGACTTCCAGCAGATTCGTCGCGTACTCCGCTGGCCCGAACCCAGCTTCCCTTACACCTCCACCGGCAAGCTCCTTCGCCGCGTCGTTGCCGACTGGGCAACGGATCAGCTTGCCGCTACCGCCGCGCATCCTTCCGCTGACCGCGGGGATGTGCTTTTGCAGATGATCGCCACCGTGACCGGAGAAGCTTCTGTACCAGCCGACGATAGCGCGCGCCTCTCTGAAGATCTGCACCTCGACAGCCTCGGCCGCGTGCAGTTGCAGTCGTTTCTGGAGCAGCGCTTCGGCCTCGAGCTCGCAGATGAGCAGATTGCGCAGGTAAAGACGTTGGCCGAGCTCCGCGCCCTCACCGGTTCATCCGCGCCCGGCAGAGCGTCCAGTCCAGCAGCAGGCCCTGACCCGCAGGCCGCACCGATCGAAGCCGAGCCCATCGCTGCAGCGCGTGCTGCCCCGGTCGCCTCTACGAATGTCCCAACACCTACGCACCGCTATCCGCGCTGGCCCTGGATCGCGCCGATCAACGCCCTCCGCGTCGTCGTGCAGGAGCTTGCCATCCGGCCATTGGTCTGGCTGCTGGCTGCGCCGCGCGTGGAGCGCCGCGCCTCATCCGCCGCGCAACCACCGCTGCTCATCATCGCCAACCACGTCACCGCGTACGATGTTCCACTCATCCTCTACGGACTTCCGGCGCACCTGCGTCATCGCGTGGCCGTCGCCATGTCCGGCGAGATGCTACTGGACTTCCGCCATGGCCGCGGCGCGCCCAGTTCGGTGCTGAATCCGCTGCTGCCCATTGCCTATTGGCTGATCACGGTCGTCATGAACGTCTTTCCGCTGCCACGCTTCGGAGGCTTCCGTCGCAGCTTCGAACACGCTGGCCGCGCGCTTGACCGCGGCTACTCGGTAATCATCTTCCCCGAAGGTCACCGGTCGGCTGACGGAATGTTGCAGCCGTTCCGCTCTGGAATCGGTCTGCTCGCGCAGCAAGCCGAAGCCGACGTCCTGCTGGTTGGTCTTGAGCAGATCATCAAGACTGGTGATCGTTGGTTCCACTCCGGGCGAGTTTCAGTCCGCGTCGGCGAGCCAATTCCTTACGATCTGCGGAGCACGCCGGAGCAGACCACCCGAAGGCTGCAGGCGGCCATGACCAAGCTGCTCGCTTAGTCGATGGCGAGCTGCTCGCGATTCTTCCAGTGCGTCCAGATAAAGTAGGCCGCGCCAATAACGATCACCAGCTCCACGCCATGATGGAAGCGGTCGAAGAACGCTTTGAAGCGCGGGTCGCTGTCCCAGCGCGCACCCAGCCGCATCCCGATGTAGGCAAGCACGTAGCACCAAGGAAACGACCCGAGGAACGTGTAGATGTGGAAGCGCACCTGGTTCATCCGCGCGATCCCTGCGGGAAACGCGATGAACGTCCGGACGATCGGTAGCATGCGTCCTACCAGCACCGTGATCGATCCATACTTGTTGAAGAACTTGTCGGCCATATCGAGGTCGCGTTTGCTCAGCAGCAGATAGCGGCCGTAGCGTTCGACCATCGGGCGACCGCCCTTCGCACCGACCCAATAGGCTGGAATCGAGCCGAGGTTCGATGCCAGCGAAGCCACGACGGCCAGCAGGATCAACTGCAGCTGTGTGTGAGCCAGCGCATAGCCCGCGAGGGGCATGATGACCTCGGACGGAATGGGAATACAAGCCGACTGGATGGCCATCAGCAACGCAACCATGGCGTAGCCGCCGCTCGCGATAAGGGCAACAAGAAGGGTGATTAACTTTGCGGACATGAGGCTCCAGTATACCGGCTGCGATCTGTTTCGCTCGTTATCCTGGGCGCCTCCTTTGGTAGCATGGAGGTATGTCTGAAGCCGTAACCGCACCCGTCGCCGTCGCACCCGAGTCAGCAGCTCCCGCACGTCCTCAACCCAGCGGCTACGGAGCGCCTGCCGCTCACGGTGCGACGCCGGTGAAGCGACAGGTGGTGTGCTTCAGCTTCTACAAGGTGATGCCTGAATGGCGTCGCCTGCCGGCAGAAGAGAAGGCCGCGCACAAGCTGGCCTTTGCCGATGTGTTGACGAAGTGGAACAAGCCGGGCGAGTTCCTGTCGCTTACGTACTCGACGATTGGCACGCGCGGCGATGTGGACATGTGCGTCTGGTCGATCGGCTACGCCGTCGACGAGCTGAATAAGATGCGGTCGGAGCTGATGGCTACGCCGCTTGGGGGCTACCTGAGCACGCCGCACAGCTTCCTGGCCATGACCAAGCGCTCGCAGTACTCCATCGACCGCGAGGACGAGAGCGAAGGCGAAGGGCGTGGGGCGATTCGTCCTGGGGGTCAGAAGTACATCTTCATCTACCCGTTCTGGAAGACGCGTCCTTGGTATCTGCTCACGCCCGTCGAGCGCAAGCGGCTGATGGACGAGCATATCCGCATTGGGCTGATGTATCCGCGGGTGAAGCTGAACACAACCTACTCGTTCGGCCTGGATGACCAGGAGTTCGTGGTGGCGTTCGAGACCAACTTCCCTGAGGACTTCCTCGACCTGGTGCAGCAACTGCGCGAGACCGAGATCAGCGTTTACACGCTCAAGGACTATCCCATCTTCAGCTGCGTGCGGCTGAAGCCAGCGGAGATGCTGGATCGCCTCGGGTAGCGCTGATGGCCACCAAGACTGCCAGGAAGAAGGGGCTGAAGACGCCCACAAGTTTGCCCGCTGCGAAGCGTAGGGCTGCGGTCGAGGGAGTATCTGCGGCGAAGGCTCGGGCGATAGCGGCGAAGGAGCCGGTTGCGGCTAAGGCGAAGGGCGGGAAGACGATCAAGCCGCTGGCTCCGGAACGGGTGAAGGCGATCCTCGATGCGCTGCAGAAGACCTATCCGAACGTGGTCTGCGCGCTGACGCACCACAATGCCTTCGAGCTGACCATTGCTACGATCCTGTCCGCGCAGACTACTGATGTTGGGGTGAATAAGGTTACGCCGGAGCTGTTCCGGATGTATCCGACGCCGAAGAAGCTGGCCGAAGCGCCGTTGCCGGAGCTCGAGCGGATCATCAAGTCGACTGGGTTTTATCGGGCCAAGGCGAAGAATATTAAGGGTGCAGCGAAGGTGCTGGTCGAGAAGTTTGGGGGGAAGGTTCCAGAGACGATCGAGGAGCTGACTGAGCTTCCCGGCGTTGCTCGGAAGACGGCGAACGTGGTTCTCGGAAGCTGGTTTGGGGTTGCTTCGGGGATCGTTGTCGACACGCATGTTGGTCGGCTGTCGCGAAGGCTGGAGTTGACCAAGCAGGATGATCCGGTGAAGGTTGAGCAGGATCTTGAGAAGGTCATTCCGCAGGATCATTGGATCCAGTTCAGCCACGAGCTGATCCATCACGGGCGGCAAGTTTGTATTGCGCGGAAGCCTCGATGTGTGGATTGCTCTCTGGAAAAACTATGCAACTCTGTGGATAAAACCTGGAGCTCGCACTAGGGAGGGGTACCCCCCTCCCCCCTCGGGAGTGATTTCTTGGCCTAAGCTGATCATTCCAAACGGCTTAGATAGCAAGATCCTTTCCACTTAGGGAGTGAAAAATGCTTCTAAATCGCTGTATCCAGACGGCTTAGGTCCGTATATCCTTCCCCTCAAAAGTGTGCTGGAGGCTGGCTAAACTGTGGATAACAAGTGGTGGCTGTGCGTTTGTGGGAAAGCAGTGGCGGGTTCGACGGCGCTGGGCGCATCGTGAAATCGGGCCTATTTCAAGTATAGGCTTCACCCTGGGGTAACTATGCCAAGTTTTCGGAAGTTTCTTCTGTTTTGGAATGAGCGGGTTAGGGTCGATTGTCCAGCTGCAGGGCCTTGACAACTTCGGCGGCTAACGAGGGAAGGGTGGGCTCGGTGGCCTC
>Ga0302313_10000072_pt1 | contig 89991 bp, 99 predicted proteins | sample III_Palsa_N2_2_FD_200454 | JGI IMG/M metagenome (GOLD analysis project Ga0302313, IMG submission 200454) | Peat permafrost microbial communities from Stordalen Mire near Abisko, Sweden - III_Palsa_N2_2 | ecosystem: Environmental > Terrestrial > Soil > Palsa > Peat permafrost | place: Sweden...
GCGAAGGTGATTCAGCGGGCCGTCACGCGGCAGCGCCGCATTCCCACAACTCGCGTCCCGAAATCAAAAAAGGCTCCTCGGCTGCCTACCCGTTCCCCGCGAAAGAAACCCGCGCGGAAGCGATCAGTGAAGCATCGATGACCGACCCCGAGGGTCGCAAAGCACCTTTATCGGAAACGCTGCGTATCAAGCCAACTTTTAAACCCAACCGCGCTTGGGTTATTATAGACTGTGCCTACAGTTCTCCGCTTCGGCCGCGCACGGGTCATGATCTATACAAACGATCATCGCCCGGCGCATGTTCACGTGTGGGAGGACTCAAGGTAGGCGGTATTCATTTTGAACTGCCCAAGCGGTCCCCTTGAATTACGCGACAACTTCGGGTTTTCATGGACTGACGTCAACCGCTTGGCCAAAGCACTTCAATCCCATGTTCGACCGCTTTGCACGGCCTGGAAGACTATTCATGGCAATCACTAGAGAGCAGTTTAAGGCCGCCACCGCGCGTGGCGCGGCGGCGCTCGAGCGCGGACCTATTGCACGAGCCGCCCGCTATGATTCGCGGCGGGGACTCATCGTTATTACGCTCCAGGGCGGTTGCGAATTTGGCTTCCCAGTAGCGCTAGCCGAAGGGCTGGCAGGTGCCCCCCGATCAAAGTTGGCAAAAATCGCCATTAGCCCGAATGGACTTGGGCTGCATTGGCCGCTCCTTGACGCGGATCTCTTTGTGCCCGGACTCATCGAAGGAGCGTTTGGCTCCAACCGGTGGATGCAACAGATCGGCAAACTCGGTGGTGCGAGTCGCAGCACCAGCAAGGCAAAAGCTGCGCGTGAGAATGGCAAACGCGGAGGACGGCCGCGGGAGAGCGCCGCCGCATGAGCATTTTCAGGCCGGGTTTTGGCCTCGAATCTGAACGGTCTGGGCGGATCTGTTCAATCCGGAGCTTCGAGGTCCTGCTGGACCGCGATGAATCGGCTGGGTCCACCCAGTGGGCGGTCCTGACCCAATTGAGACACTGGGTGCGGTCCTTAGGAGTCATTCCGCATGACCAACCCGCGCCTTCTGCCCCTATTTCGAGTGACCGCCTCGCTGCACCGTCGGAACCGGGTTCAGCCGATCACTTGCGCAGCGGAAATACTTCCGGCAAGAAATCCGCCAGAGCACGCTTCCACATGAGCATTTCATGGCCGCTGTCGTAGATTCTGATTTCGCTGCTGGCACCCCACGCCTGCATGCGCGAGTTGGCACGCCTGGTCGTTGTCTCGAAATTAGGCTCGAGCTTGCCTGCAGCGAAGTGGAAGCGCGGCAGACTTGCCGGCCGACTCGGCTCGCTGCCGTCGCGGTTCGAGCCGTCCCAACTCGGCGAGAACGCCAGCGCGTCAGCGAATACTTCTCCGCGGGCGAGCGCTGCGTAAACGGCGAATGCACCCCCATTGGAGAATCCGACAACCGCGCGATCGCCGCGCCTGCTGGCCAGGCGAAACTTTTGCGTCGCCCAAGGAAGGACTTCCTTGATCACGAATCGCATGTGTCGCTCGGCACCGTCCGGATCCACGAGCGGCAGATATTCTTGGGCGCGATGATTCTTTGTCGGATCGTATGATCCTGCGAGCTGCGCATTTGTCGACGCGTGCACACCAATAATGGCGAATGGGCGCACTTTACCCGCCAGAATCAGTGGTTCTGCCACACGGGCAAACTCCCGGCACAGCTGCCCATCGGCCATCACCAGCATCGGTAAGCCGCGGGAGCGTGTCGGCGGAAGGTAAATGGTCACGTCGCGATCTTCATCGAGCACCCTGCTGTGAATTGTCTCCTCGCGGACTTCCCCTCGCAGGCTCGCGGCTTCGAGTGCCAGCTCCGGTGCCTGGCTGCCACGGAAGTAACGGTTCCCCCCAACCGCCGCGTTGCCATCCTCGATGATCGAGTAGCTTAGAAACGCCTGGTTCCAAGATGGTCGCCTGAGCTGCACGATCCAGATATCAGTCCCGTCGATGTGGCTTAGCGGCGCTTGTACCGTTCCGATGAGCTGTACCGCCGCACTCGCGGAACGATGGGTGAACGTGAGCACCTCGTCATCCTGCGTAATTCGCGTTTCTCCCTCCTTCATCCCGGACGCCAGGCGCGCCGCGACAGCCGGATCAGCCCTTGGCAACACATCGAAGTCGCCCTGAATCGGTGCGAGCCCGTGCTTTTCATCGCTCGCCTTATCGGAGGCATCGAAAGTAACGCGCACGTCGATAATCGCCCCCGCTCGCGACAGCTCAGCATCCAGGGCCAGGTTGGAAGGCGCATTGCGAAGTCGACTCAGATAGTCACCCGCACCCGAGATAGCCGAATCACCGAGCCGCAGCAGCACATCTCCAGATTGCAACCCTGCTCGACCGGCGGCCCCTCCACGTCGGACCGACGTGACACAGATTCCACTGGCGGCATTGCAGTGCTCTTTGGGCGCAGTGTTGATACCGAGCACAAAGTCCTCAGCCGACGCGGCAGAGATCGCAGCCAGTAGCACCAGTCCAGCAAGATGCTTTCGCCACACTATCGCTCTCCCGATGAGGTCGTACCTGCGCCGGAGATGCTACCGCGTAGCTCCAACAATTGGTAATCGTCGGACCCGCAATGAGGAGAGCATACGGATCAGTGTGTGACTGCTTTCGGGAATGCTGCGAACCGTAGTCGACCGGTCGTTATCCGCACCGCCAGTTGGCCTAAATCGCTTCTGGCGCGGTCTGGGCAACTAGGTCGCCGGGACATCAGGCACCACAACAATCGCCTGTCATCGCCCCCGAACAGCTTTAGCGGACCACGTCCCCCTTGATGGCCATCCGCTTTCAATGTGCAAAAAAGGGAATTGCATATCTGACCAGCGCTCCAAGGCCACAAGGATTCTCCTCAATCGCCATGCGCACTCTGATCACGTGGGAGGCGCGGCTGAGGTGCTGAAAAGAGACGTCCGCGCGTGACATGGTCATGGACGGTGATGCCGAAGTCGTGCGCACCGGTGGACGCATTGGCTTTGCCTTCGGACCCAACGGTATTGAAACCGCCGGCTCGTGTGGATCGCGTGCTCCATGACGGGGATGCCGTCATGCTCGGCGGCGTGATTCTGACGGCGCATCTCACCGGCGGTCATACTCGGGGCTGCACCACCTGGACGTTTCAGACCCACATATCAAGTGATCCCGCCGGCCGCCTTCGCATTGTCGTCATCGTTGGCGGTTGGCGTGCGCCGTCGCAGTACCGCTTAGTCGATATACCCGGGCAGCCCGCCTCCTATTCAGGAATCACGGAGGATTTCCACAAGACATTCACGACGCTGCGCGGACTGCCTTGCGACATATTTCGTGGAGCCCTTGGGCTCTACTTCGGTCTACTTCCAAAGCTGATACGGATGCAAACCGAGGGCGAGGCCGCCTTCATCGACCCAAAGGGCTACGCGGACGCTGTCGATGAAGCACAAGCAGATTTCGACAGGATCGTGGCGACCCAAACTCCCGGTATATAGCGCTATCGGGCCCACGTGATCGCCCGCTACCCTTTTGGATCACCAAGTGGCAGCATAGCCTTGCATCGGCCTGTATTGGGGGGGTTATGCGCCGTACATCTTCGAGTATTGCAAACCTTACGTGGGTGTGCGCTGTCGCACTGATAGCGTGCGGAGCCCAGAGCTCCTCGCGTAAAGGGCTGAGTTGGATCGCCTCTTCGGCGGCCGCCGCGGATGCGGCACCCTCCAATCCCTATGCGTCGCTAGCCAAACTGCCCGACTGGAACGGGGTGTGGGATGTGACACGGGTGCCGCCGCAGCCGGGTGCGCCACCTCCTGCGCCGCCAAAGTTAACTCCCAGGTACGAAGAGCAGTGGGTCAAATACCAGGCCCTGAACAGGAAGCAGAAGGGACTGAACTTTGTATCAGAGGTTGCAAGCTGTATCCCGCCAGGTGTTCCGCAGAGCATGACGGAACCTTACCCAATCGAGTTTCTCTTCACCCCGGGCCGCGTGACGATCTTGATCGAGACATACGCTCTGACGCGACGCATCTACACGGATGGCAGCCCCCTGCCTAAAAATCCGGATCCGTCATATCAGGGCACTTCCGTAGGCCACTGGGAGGGAGAGACCCTGGTCGTGGAGACCTCAGGCATCCTGCCCGAGACCAGTCCGCTCAACGGCATCAATGGGCACAGTGACAAGCTGCACATCACCGAGCGCATACATCTGATTAACCCAGATACGCTCGAAATTTCCACCACGCGCACCGACTCTGCCGTGTTCCTGGAGCCTTATACAACGAAGGCGTACTACAAAAGGCATCGGGATTGGAAGATCATGGAATATGTGTGCGAGCAGAACAATCACGACGCGCTGGATGCCAAGGGCAATGCCGCGTTCAGCCTCAAGCACAACCCGGGGGAATAAGATTGTGAAGCTTAGACATTCGCTGATATCCGTCGTGTGTACGGCAACGCTACTCCTGATGAAGTCAGCAGCGGCCCACCATTCCACGGCGATGTTTCAATGGGGCACCGAGAAAACCCTCATTGGCACGATCGAAAAATATCAATGGACTCAACCCCATACATTCATCTGGATCGTCGTTCCGGATAAGCCCGGTAAGACGCAGGAGTGGGGTCTTGAGGGCATGAGTCCGAGCTGGCTCGGACGCCGAGGCTGGAATCTTCATTCGCTGAATCCCGGAGACAAGGTGAGCGTTGTCTACTATCCGCTCAAGGATGGGCGCCAAGGGGGTTTCTACGTAAGAGTTATGGCTCCTGACGGGAAGACTTTGGAAGCCCTCCCGACACAAGCGCCGTAGTCTTCTGCATTTTATTGTCGCGTTCCAGCGAGCTCTTACTTGGGCCAGTGCCGCCCTCCACCTTGGGCTGTTGCCGATCTCCCTTGGTAACAGCCAGCAGGTCTTCTCCCGCGCAGAGATGGCGCCGAAGCTGCCGGTATTCGGTCCATCATTGCGCGCGAACATCCAACGGCGCAGTCTATTCTGGACGTGGCCTGCGGCACCGGCGAGCATGCCAGGCTGCTGGGTAACGATTTCGCAGTCACCAAAGCACTATTAGAAAGCAAATCGCGAGGCCGAAGAACCCGAAGGTAGCTGCAATCCTTTCGCCGCCCAATAAAGCCCGGCGAAAAGGCAAAGGTAAGCATCGGTGACGGCCGGAGCCGCAGCGAGGCAAAGCTGCTCACGTGGCCCGATCCCAGTTCTCATCGGTGATGGAACTGCTGAAGGGCGTGCATGGTGCACTGCTTGCACGCGCCGGGGTTGGAGCCGCTCCGCCGACACCCTACCACGCCAAAACAGTTCATCTCGCGATCGGCGTCTACTGCGAATTGTCGTCCGCAAGCCTGGCCAAGGTCTGGCTCTCGAAGGCCAGAAGTTTCCGTACGCTATCCCGTTCTGACACGCGCTCGAAATGCGCACGGCATTTTGTGAACCGCGACAAATCGACCTCGAACTGCATTGCGCGACGGAAACACCAAAAAAAGAATATGTCGGCCAAGTTGAAATGCTCCAGGAACCAGTCTTTATTACCCAGAATACCTTCGGCAACGGCAAATCTCTCCTGCAGCATTCTGTGCGCACAGCGTCGCACGCCTTCTTCAGAGCCAGGCGAGTCGCAGTAACGGGCCGGGAGTATGTTCGGCGTCAGGTGAGGATGGATGCCAGAATCACACCAGGCCATTAGCTCAATAGCCCTGAACTCATCGGTGCCACCAGACGGCAGCAGCCTCGCTGCCGGAAAATTACGAGCGATCCACAGCTGAATGGCCACGTTCTCGGTGAGCGGGTTGCCATCGATCACGAGCACCGGCACCTGATGCTTGGGATTAATGCGAAGGAACTCCGGAGTCACATGACCACCGCGCCTGAAATCGACGACCTCCACCGAAAATTCCGCCCGGGCTTCGGTCAGCGCGATATATGGCACAAGGGCGCACGAGATCGGGGCGTAATAGAGAACGAGATTCATGGCGCCTGGTGACTCCTGTGACCGATTCACTGAGGATGAGCGCCGGATCGTCGGATCGCAAGCTGCACTCGCTGGCGATGTGTACCATGCGGCTCATCCGACCAAGAGGCGACGGAGGTGGGCTGGAATGGGGGATCGATGAGGACTCAGGTGGCCATCATCGGAGGCGGTCCGGCGGGTATGTTGCTGGCTGAAACGCTGCACCGTCATAGCGTCGCAAGTGTGGTGTTGGAAAAACACAGCCGTGCCCATGTCTTGTCGCGTATCCGAGCCGGCGTGCTCGAGCCCACCACGGTCGATGTGCTGCGTGCGGCGGCCTTGCCGGCCGCTTGGACCACGAAGGCCGGCCGCACGATGGGATGAAGATCGTATGGGCGTGGCGCAGTGCGTTCTCTATCGACATCGCCCGGCATGTTGGCAAGCGTTTCGTGAAGTATGGGCAGACCTACGGATATCAATTACGCGAATCATCCGCGTGGTTTCGCACTCGCGCACTCCGACTCTCGGCTGGCCTCGGCGACGACGTGCTTATTGCTGAGCCTCTAGTAATTCGATCATAGCTTGCTTCGGGGCGTTCGAGATTTCAGACCTGCCTGTCCGGGTTGCCAACGCCCTGGAATCACGTGTTGGCTTGCTCAAGGAATTCAGGCGTATCATCGTCGCGCCTGAACCCTTTAGTCGCATTCCGGGTGGCGGACAATCTGCGCCGATTCGCGCCCCAGGGACCTGGGGTCCACCGAAAAGCGGGTGTGGCAGTCGTCAGGCGCCACGGTGATCTGTTTCCGCCCGGCGTTGATGGTGCGTCATAGGCGCCCTGCACTGGGTACCGAATCCCCACATCCGGTACACTCCATCGCTGATCAACACGTCGCAACTACTGCCGCGGAGCGCGACCAATGTTCCGATTGTCTACATCCTCCTTCCCGATCTTGCTGCTAGCAATTTCGCTCATCTCACCGTTGCCCGCCCGCGCAGAAGCGCCCAGCGCCTGTAAATTCCTCACGATTGCCGCCGTTTCCGCGGCGCTGGGTAAGCCCATCACAGCCGGCGGCACTACGTCGGTCGTGGATCATGCTGGCGCCACCGCTTCGAGTTGCATGTACATGGCCGCCCCGGAAGCCGTTATTCTTATAGTCGACGAGCGCGGCACTGCGACTGCTGCGATGCAAAAATTCAAATCCGAACTGGATAATAGTCAAACAAAGGACAAAGAAACGGAGGGCTCGTCGAGCGCGCAAAAGACCGTCCTTGAAAAGGGAATCGGGGACGGCGCCTTTTCAGACAACCTGACCAATGGCTCGATGCAGGAGTTTACTGCCGTACACGGCAGCCGAGTATTCAAAGTCGGCATTATGGGCGCGGGGGCGTTGCCGACCGACCGAATACGCACACTGATTCAGACTGCGGTCAGCCATTGACTCTGACCCACACGCTACAGCTGAGAGCGCACGGGATTCACGACTACTTCCTCGAACCTCTCGCGCCACGGACGGCGCTGCCAGTGCGCGAGCGTGTACGGCGTCGATGACGCAAGATCCGTCTCGAACACCTCTGTCATCTGCCGCGCGAATTCGGGATCGTAGACGTTCAAGCTCGCCTCGTCGTTAAGCTCGACATGTCGAAATTGGTGGAGCCCACCGAAGTCATATATTCATCGAAGATCAGCAATTTGCAATGCAACATGGTAGGTCGGTACACAAAGATCTCGACGCCGTGTTCGAGCAAAGCGCCCCACTCATGCTTTGACGCGATACCCACCACTTTCGAGTCGATATGATTGCCCGGCAAGAGAATGCGGATGCGAACACCGCGCCGGCGTGCACCGATCAGCTCGCGGATCATCAGCCGATCGGGGACGAAGTAGGCGGCTTCCATGTCAATCCGTCGCTCTGCGGCGGTGATCGCGGTCAGGTACATTAGCCGCATGCTACCGCTCCCGCCCTCCGGGGAGCTGATGAACATCTGCATGATTAATCCAATTGTCGAGAAACGCCGCCTGCATCTGTGCGGCTACGGGACCTGTAACCTTGAAGTGAATGTCCCGCCAGTGATCGGCGTCCTGGGCATGCCCTGACCACTGGTCTGCGATGCCGACACCGCCGGTGAAGCTCAATGTTCCATCGATGATCAGAACCTTGCGATGCGTGCGGTTGTTCAATCGACCGAGTGAGTACCAGCGAATACGGTGATAGCGCTCCACCTCCACTCCGCCGCTTTTCATGCGAGCGATTAGTCCGGCCGAGATCTTGTCACAACCGACCCAGTCGAGCATGACATGGACACAGACGCCAGACCTGGCTCGCTCGATGAGCGCTTGCGCAAACTCCTCGCCGACGTCACCCGACCAGTAAATGTAGGTTCCGAAGGTAATCGTGCGCTTAGCTCCCCGAATGGCCTGGAGCATCGCCGGGAATATCTCATCGCCATTCTGCAGGGCTTCAATGCGATTGCCAGCGACGATCGCCGGCCCCAGCAACACGCCCATCTCGCGACAGAATTGCGGGGCGACTAGGTTGCAATGGCGTGCCATGCGGTGCTGCGGCTTTTTTTCCGGCGTTCGGAAATTAAGCACGAGGATCACCAAGACCAGCGTCCCTAGTACCGACCAAACGATTGTCCAGAGCGGCAAGCAGAATCCTCAGCGAGGGAATGAATCGTAGCAGGCCGGCCGCGCTGAGAGCTGGGCAAGTCGCTTCGATCGAGTCAGAGATTACTGACAGCCAACGTCCGTGGCTCTGCAGAGCCTTCGGTTACGCTGCAGGCGGCCGCCAAACTCTGCGTAGTGTGCGATTAGGCCTGAAGAGCGTCCGCATCCACCGACACCAAGTATATCGGCTCACGCACGACACTTCCTGCGAAGCATGGTTAACTCCAATTCGAACATCATTCAAAGGAGATCTCCATGTACATCGGTGGCGGCATTCTCGGAACGATCCTAGTCGTGCTTTTGATCGTTTGGCTTATTCGGAGGGTTTAGACAATCTGGAAGTACCATTCACATTGCTTCGACCGAGCTATTTCGTAAGCTATCGATAATTGGGAACGGACCTCCGGCCTTTGTATGAAAACTCCTCGGAGCGCGTGGGCGCTCTCAGCGGCTATGGTATTGTCATCAATGTGCACAACTGGCACGTGGGCGCAGGCGGCTTTGCCCGGATCCCGCGCCGTGCCCCAGGAGCAATTCACCTGCCAGCTCTCAGGAACCTCAGACCGCCGCCAGATCGGAATATATCGACCCGGTGGTCGACAGCGCTGCCGTGTTGACTACACGCGAGACGGCAAAACTCATTCGCTATGGAGTTCAGGCCACGACTATCATTTTTGCGTTCGCAAAGCCCTCGAAATTGTCGGCTTGCTACAGAGCGTGAATTTCAAGTGCGCGCCGCATACAGCAAACGCGCGGCCGGGGCCGACCCGCTGAAGCGGTAAGGGCGCGCATGCTCCCCGTTATGCGCCCCAAGGGTATGGTGGCTAAGTACAGATGTCCGCTTTCAGCCAAGATACAGATGTCTGGCTGAGCGACCGGGAATCGCCGACTTCGAGTCCGGCTGCAAGAGCACATCATGACGGCCATGGGCCGCGGAGCCGAGAAGGCGTGCGGTCGTCTGACGATTAGCGGGTTGCCAGCAGCTGACCGCTTATGTGGGCCGCCGTACCGAAGCGCTCCATGCCCTCGCGTACCCTAACCAAGGAGCGGCTGCACGCGCTAGGACCACGCGCATGAATGCAGAGACTCGCACCCATGCACTAAGGAAAACTGGCGTATGACCTATTGTGTTGGCGTCTTGCTGACGGACGGCATTGTGCTCGCGTCGGACTCCCGAACGCACGCCGGCGTGGATAATTTCGCGACGTTCTGCAAGATGACCGTCTTCGAACGCCCAGGTGATCGCGCAATTGTGCTGCTGAGCTCAGGAAACCTCGCCGGGACACAGGCAGTCGTCAGTATGCTTAAGCAACGCGGTAAAGCGCAGGGAGTTGACGTTGCCAGTATTTGGACCGCTCGCACAATGTTCGATGTCGCGAGTATTGTTTCGGATGCGGTGCGCGATGTCGAGCGCCGCGACTCCAAGCAAGTGGCCACCATCGCCAGGCCGTTCAACGCTTCCTTCATCATCGGCGGGCAGATCAAGGGCGAATCTTTGCGATTGTTTCGGACATTCGCCGAGGGCAACTTCATCGAGGCCGGCACGGATACTCCATTCTTCCAAACGGGCGAAGCAAAGTACGGCAAGCCAATCATCGATCGTGTTATCACGCCATCCACGAAGCTCAGCGACGCCATGAAATGCGTGCTGGTCTCATTCGATTCCACCATGCGTAGTAACCTCTCGGTCGGTATGCCCATCGATCTCGTGTGCTGCGAACGGGACCGCCTCAAGCTGAATGGTCGTCACCGCTTCGAGCCAGGCGATGCGTACTTCAATTCCCTCAGAAACGACTGGAGCGAAGGTGTCCGCGACGTGTTTCGGCGCCTGCCCGACGTGCCAGCGCCTCGAGCTCTAACTTTGTCTCCCGCTACGCACTTGCCGCAGACCCGCAAGCAATGGCTTTGACTTGCAGGCTTTCCGTGTCGGGACAAAAGAAGTTCGTCGACTCGTCATCAACCCACGCGGCGCACGCTATTCTTTCTGGCCACGGTTCGCTCTAAACTGCCTGGGAAACAGCAGGATGCGCGAGCCCAATCGCTGCCTTGACAATGAGCTGATTGCTCGATGATCCCGGCAGGCGCTGCTACCGCAACCTGGAGCTGGTGCTCGTTACGGGACCGACAGAGTCTGGCAAGACGACGACCCTCTACGCGGCCTTGCAGGAGTGCACGGGCGCCATAGGTTTCGGGGAGGCCCTCCGCGCTCGATTGGATTGAAATCGGAAGGTGCCTGCAGTCAGGGTATTAGGACTGCCGCACCTTCAAAGCGGCCGACGCGAAGATCGGCGAGCGCCTGATGCGCATGCTGAGACGGCAACTTGCCTGCATACTGCATTCACCAGCCGAACGCAGGATGGCGCTATCGATGCTCTCATTCGTACCTCCATGCCGCGCGTCAGCGCCATTATGTGAGTGCAATCCATCCCAGAGCCCGGTAAGCCGTTGCGGTCCGACGCTGTCGCTCTTCGCGTCATCGTCGGCTTCAAGCTGTTCAAGGCTGCCGTCGGGCTGTCCTTTGGCGCGCTGATACTGGGGCTAGTAGCGGCGGGCTTGACTGGCAGACTACTGAGTGCCGCCTTGCAGTTTCGGCATCACGTGGCCGAAAACTGGAGCGTCCTATTGGCCGAGCTGCTCATCCGATCGGCGACTGTGCGGACCCTACGTGTGATCGGACTGGCCGCCATCATCGATGGCGTGAGCTCACTGTTTGAGGGCTGGGCACTTTACCGGCGCCTGTGGTGGAGCGGCTGGCTGATTGTGTGCACGACGTCCATTGCGATTCCCCTGGAAGGGATCGCCATAATCCGTCATCCAAGCGGTATCCGGATCGCACTTATCGTCACCAATGTGCTTATCGTTGTCTACCTCATGCGCCGACGCGCCGCGGTAACTCAAAGCCACCGGAGCCACTAGCGGCGCGCGAACAGAGCAGGCCTCCTCCATCTAAGGGCCAGAATCAAAGTAACCAGCTTGCCATCCACGATTCGGCCCTGCTCAAGATCAAGCGCCAGATTTTCCAGGGGCCGCTCAACGACGGTAATTCCTTCATTCCCGCCGGCGACCCCTCCGCCGGTTCCGAGTCTGTCTGCCGCGACATAGGATGCGAGGAACAGCGACTGCCTTTCGGTCGATACGCCGGGGCTCGACCAAACCCGCGCAATGCGTTCAAGGTCGTGTAGTGCCACCCCGAGTTCCTCGTAGGCTTCCCGGCGCGCTGCCGCTTCTTCAGCCTCATATTCGATCATCCCGGCGCAGGCCTCCTCGATCGTATCTTCCTGGGTTACGCTGAACACCGGTGCGCGGAAGAGCCGAACCACGAGTGCACATCGCCGAGCAATATCATAAGGAAGCACCGCGGCCGCATCGCCATGTGCTTCAATCTCTCGGGGCACCACGGATCCGTCGGCGAGTCTGATGCGCAACTTCTCAACCGTGAGGTAGCCGGTATAGGCGACGCTGCGCCCTAGAATCTGTGGTTTCACAATGCGAAGTCGTCCCTACGCTGCCAATTCAAGGGGAGCGGCCGGTCATAGTGCTCGGACTGCCGCGGCAACCGCATCGCCGAGCTCATGCATACCGCCGGACACGTCGCATACCATATTGACTCCTATCGATGACAACTAATCCCATGCAGTCTAGGCCACGCCCCATTGGCGACTCCGTTCGTTTGCGTACACTGAGGCTCCGGAACGCACTGCGTGACCTACCGAACCGAATGCGGGAGGACGGGCGCGTATAGAGTGCTAAGCGAACGACCATGGCTTGGGGGTACGCGGACGTGACGAATGAACGCATCAGTTTCTCATCTCCCTTTCCGACCGCCCTCTCGATCGACGGCACCGACAGAATTCGAGACTTGCTTGCTCGGCACGGCGGGCGGTTCGGGTACGGGATCGTCGCGCCCTGCGTGCTCATCAAGCCGAGGGAGGTGCTCCCTGCCGCCTGCCGCGTAATCCGCCCTCGGCCGAGGATATTGATGAGCAGATCCGAATCTTCTTCGAACGCGGTTTGGTGTAGCCGGCTACAAACTCAACACCGGAATTCGCGCGTCGCGAATGATCGCATAGCCGCTGCCGTTATCCCCCAGGTGACCACCCGGCGGCTTTCGGCCCAATACCAGCAGATCGCTTCTGGTCCGCGCAGCCGCATGGTTCAGCCGTTCGCGCACGTTCCCACTGTCAATGATCACGTCCGCGGCGACGGGCAAATCCTGCTGCAGCTTGGTCATCTCCTGAGTCGCATACTCAACGAGCGTTTTATTCCACTCGGGAACCACGTAAGAGCCACCGGGCCCATATAATTCCGCCCCGGGCGTCACGTGCACGAGCGTCAGCCGCGCAGCGAAATCCTTGGCCAGTTGCGCGGCTCGCAAGACGGTATTGCGGCTATGCGGGCTCAAGTTAACGGCGCAAAGCACGCCGCGGATCGTGAACTCCTTCGCCTTTGCATCCCCGTGAGTGTCCGTCAAAACGGTGCAGTCGGTATGGTGGAGGACCTTCGCGGCCGTGGATCCCAGCAGTAGGGAGTAAAGCGCCCCCTGGCTGTGGGTACACATCGCGATCAAATCCGCGTCTTCCTCACGCGCGGTGCGCACAATTTCGGACGCCGCATCGCCTTTGTACAGGCGCCGCCTGACGGTCATACCTTCGAACTCCGGCAGTGCCTGGTCCAGGTTCTCCTGGGCCTGTCTGACGGTCTCCACCTGCCGATCGCGCTCGGTGAGCTCATGCTCGTGCATGGGCATACCAGGCAGGTGGCCCGGCGGCGTAACGACGTGGAGCAAAACAATTTCCGCCTTGAAACGCCGCGCGAAAGTCGCGACTTCGGAGGCGACTGCGCGCGAGGTCATCGGAAAGACAATTGGTAGTAGGATTCTTTTCATGTGGCTAGACATACTCCGCTTTTCGACATCGCACCGTGCGTCATCGTACCGATCGCGCCGAACGAAGCGGCCCCGCCGCGTGTACGGCACCGCACGGACCGAATCTTCTCGTGCGGTTACCTTCCAACCTCAAGACCCATCCACCGGACGATTTGCGAAGGAGAATTCAACTATGACGGTGTCAGCAAGGAAGGCCACTATTATCGTTTGCCACACAATCGGCGGGATCTGGCTGGCGGCTCAACCAGCCGCGGCGACCCAGCAATTTGCGACCCAAACCGGCGAGACCTGCGGCCAATGCCACGTGAGTGCAAAGGGCGCGGGCCCGCTGACGCCAGCTGGACAGGCTTTCAAGGCAAACGGCAATAAGCTTCCGGCCGAATCCTCTTCGCCGGCAGCCGCGGCGCCCAAGTAAGGGTACATCGCCGGCGCTCGTGCCTTTGATTCAGCAGATCCTCGGCAGCGGATCGTCCTCGAGTTCATCAAGCGCGCGCTGACCACCGAAGGCTGTGTCCAGCACGACCTGTGGGGCGCCTGCGCCGAGCTCGCCAACCAACGCGGCCCTGGGCGCAACGGTGCGAAGCGCACTCAGCGCCGCGTCCGCCGCCTCCGGGGCGACCACGGCAACGATGCGACCTTCGCAGGCCAGGAACAGGGGATCAAAGCCCAGTAGCTCGCAGATGGACTGAACCGAGTCGGTGATCGGGATGCTCGCTTCCGCCAGACGCACGCCCAGACCGGTTGCGCGTGCGAGTTCGTGGGCCACCGTGCCAAGGCCGCCGCGGGTCGGATCGCGCATGAAGCGCAAACCGGCCACGGTCATCAAGGCTTGCGCCTGCGCCAACACGCTGGCCGCGTCCGAACGCAATTCGCCGTAGAGACCGAATTCCTGGCGTGCGAGCATGACCGCGGCACCGTGGTCACCAATCGGGCCGCTCACCAATATCCGATCGCCTGCGCGCACCTGATCCATGCCTAAGTGTGTCCCGTGCGGACGAAAACCGATCCCTGTGGTGGCCAGATAGATCCCGTCGCAGTCGCCGCGGGGCACGACTTTCGTGTCGCCGGCGACCACCACAACGCCACAGTCACGGGCCGCGGCGGCGAGCCCATCAACTACACGGCGCAGCAGCGCGATTTCCAACCCTTCTTCCAGGAAGACATTGAGCGTGATGAAATGCGGCACGGCGCCGCTGACTGCCAGATCGTTGACCGTGCCATGCACGGCCAGCGAGCCGATGTTGCCTCCCGGGAATTCCAGTGGCTGGACGGTGAAGCCATCCGTGGTCACCACCAGTTCCCGATCGGCTGGGATCGGGAGTGCAACGGCATCCGCGTGGGTGTCCAGGCGCGGATTGGCGAGCGCGGTGACGAACACCTGCTCGATCAGCTCGCGCATCATGCGCCCGCCGTTGCCGTGGGCGAGGCTGATGTGCGTATCACGAAACTCAATTCTGTGCGCCATCAGTGCCGGGCGGCGCTCGCCTCGACGAGTTGACCGTAGCTGATCGCCGCATCGTTGACGGGCAGAATTCTCGGGAGCAGTACCTCGAATCCTGCCGCAGCCAGCCGCGCCCGTACTTGCTCTGTCAAAACGCGATTCTGGAATACGCCGCCGCCGAGCCCGACGCGCTCTACACCAGTTTGCTTGCGCACGGCGAGCGCCTGTTCACACAGAGCCTGCGCGAGGCTGGCGTGAAACATGGCAGCACGGTTGGCCGGCGTGTGCCGCGAGTCAAGCATCCCTGCAACGAGCGGCACCCAGTCGGTGCGCCAGATCCCCAAGGCGTCGCGGGCGAGGGGCAGCGCAATCGCCGCGGCGGATTCCCTGCAAAGCGCCTCCAGCCGCATCGGTGCTTCGCCTTCGTAGCTCGCGCGCGGGCACACACCGAGCAGCGCGGAGGCGGCGTCAAACAGGCGTCCGACCGCCGTCGTCGAGGGCGTATTCAACCCGCCGTCAAAGGCGATGCGTAGTAGCGGTCCGGCATAGTTCGCGGCCTCCGGCCAGTCTTGGCCGGACTCCCAGCACAACGCCAGTGCCGTGCGCCACGGCTCTCGCGCGCAGCGCTCGCCGCCGGGCAGGCGGAATGGTCGGAAGCTTGCCACCCGCCTCCAGGCGCCGGGTCGGCCGAGCAGCGCCTCGCCACCCCAGAGCGTACCGTCCGGGCCAAGACCCACGCCATCCCACGTGAAACACAAAAGTGGCGCGGCGCTGGGGTATTCGCCGGCGACGGCAGCCGCGTGGGCATGGTGATGCCAGATGGCCTGGGTCGGTAGTCCGGTGTCGCGCGCCCAGCGTGCACTGGGGAAGCTCCCATGTGCATCGTGTGCAATGCACTCGGCACGCACGCCATAGAGCTGCTGCAGATCGTGCGCGATTTGGGCGAAGACCGCGCGCCCGCGTGGACTTCCCAGATCCCCGATGTGGGGGGACACGATGGCGCGATCGCCCCAGGCCAGCGAAACGGTGGTTTTAGTATACGCACCGACCGCGAGCGTCGGCACCCGGACAGGCGCGGGCAAGCCGACCTCCAGTGGCGCAGTGCCTCGCCCCAGGCGTACGGGTCGTGCGACCCCAGCGATGACGCTGATAACCGGATCTTCCGCCGGTCTGGCGATCGGGCGGTCGTGGTGCAGGAATCCGTCCGCGACATGGGCAAGACGCGCCTCAGCGTCTTCCGGCTCGATGAGCACCGGCTCTCCGCTTAGATTTCCGGAAGTCACCACCAGTGCGGCTCCGAAGTCGTCGAGCAGTAAATGGTACAGCGGACTGTAAGGCAACATCAGCGCGAGCTCGCGAAGCCCGGGGGCGATGCCCGCGGCGAGCAGCCGACTCGCGCGTCGCCGCGCCACCAGCACAATCGGGCGCACCGAACCGCCCAGCGTCGCGGCCTGCAGCGGCGAGAGCTGCGCCAGTTTGCGTGCATAGTCGAGGCCATCCTGACCGCGCCACGGCACCATCACGGCCAGCGGTTTGCCCGGCCGTCCCTTGCGCAGGCGCAGTCGGGCAATCGCACTTTCATCGCCAGCGGCGCATACCAGATGATACCCGCCGACGCCGCGCACAGCGACTATCCGCCCGTCGCGCAGCACCGCAAGGGCCGCAGCCAATGACGGCGCGTTGCCGCAAGTCCTATGGCCGCTTTCCCGCCACTCCAGCTGCGGGCCGCAGACGGCGCAGGCGAGGGGCTGGGCATGGAACCGCCGATCAAGAGGATTGGCGTATTCGGCGGCGCAGTCGGAGCACAGCGCGAAGCCATCCAGCGTCGTATTGGGCCGGTCGTAAGGGAGTGCGCGAATCAGCGTGTAGCGCGGTCCGCACTGTGTGCAATTGATGAACGGATACCGGTAACGGCGGGCGGCGGGGTCACGCAGCTCTGCCAAACACTCATCGCACGTGAACAAATCCGGCGGTACGTGGATCTGCGGTTGCAGATCGGGCGCGCTTGCCAATATCCGGAAATCATCCGTCGGTTCGGCGCCCGCGGGACGCACGTCCCGCAATCGCGCGATCGCAGCGGGGGGCGGCTGCGTCAGCAATGCTTCCCCGAAATCCCGAAGACGTTCGGCGGGCCCCTGTACGTGAATTTCGACCTCACCCCCGATGTTTCGTACCCATCCGGTGAGCCCGAGGCCATAGGCGAGCCGGTAAACGAACGGACGGAAACCAACCCCCTGCACGCGGCCGATGATGCGCCAGCGCTGCGCCGCATCCGTACGCGGCGCCGAATCTGTACGCCGCAGGGCGCGGGCGCTCATCCGCCTGCTGCCTGGTGAGCGGTGGCGAAGCCCAGGCGGCGGTGTCGTGCCAGGTGCAAGGGTGTCCAGGCGTGCGGGGTGCGGTGCACGAACCGGTGGCGCGCGATGTGATAGCTGGGGTCGAAGCCATAGAAGTTCATCCGCATCCGCTCGAGCTCTTCGGTGCGGTAATCTGCCAGCGCGCGGGCGCGCTCATCCAGCGCACGTCGCATGCGCTTTTCGGCCAGGGCCTGGACGAACGCACTGTCGTCGACAAGACTGGCGGCATGGCGCTCCACGAGTGCGCGGAAGGCCAGCACGTCCGGGCCGGCCTCCTCATCAATCAGTCCCAATGACCGCGCTTCCGCCGTACCCAGCGGCAGCCGCCCCACCATGATCGCGCTCGCTCGCTCCGCGCCAATGCGCCGGGGTAACAGATAGGTCCAGTATTCCGAGCCGAAGAGATTGCCCATGCTGCGATAGTGTGGGTTGAGCACAACCCCGCGACGCGCCAGGACTCGATCGGCCGCCAGCGCCAGAAATACCCCACCGGCAGCGGCGTTGCCCAGCAACGCGGCGATGGTCAGATGTGTCTCGGTTGTGAGGATATCCGCGGCCAGGTCGTCGATGGCGTTGATGTTGGTCCATGAGGCATCGGCAGGGCTGTCGGCGGACTCAATGCGATGCAGATGCATGCCGTTGCACCAGAAGTCCGATCCGCCCATCAGAACAATGACCCGCGTGGGCCGCCGCCGCGCCTGGGCGTAAGCGGCGCGAAGCCGCTCGCACCGGGCAGTGCTCAGCGCGCCGTTATAGAAATCAAAATGCAGGTAGCCGACCGCGCCACGCTCTTCATAGCGGATTTCCGGATCACAGCCTGGATCGGCGCCGCCCACCGGATCATCATCGAATCGCGGCAGGTCGTCCGCCAACGCGCCCAGCGCCAGAACAGCAGGGCGCTTGAAACCAGGTCGCAATGCGTCACTGGGTTGCAACTCTCCAATCCATACGGCACCGTCCACGGTCGCGCGACACACCGCGTCGTGACGGCGCGCGATCAACGTACCGGGCCGCCCGCTGATTCGGCCCTCCGCATGCGCGTCAAATAGCCTGAAGCGCCGCTGCGCCAGGAAATCCTCCACGCCGGGAAAACCATCCGCCGAGTCGATCTTGCGCAGCACGGTCGCAGTGTCATCCCGGTTCCACTGGATCGCGCGCTTACTCTGCGGCAGGGGCGGCTGCCAGCCGTGCTGCGCACCGGCGGCGACTGGGTCGAGCGGGCCTGCGCCTGCGGTCACGCGGGCGAGGGCATCGCGCACGGCAAACACCGCCGCCTCCGTGACTTCGTGACGGTATAGGCTGCTCTTGCGCGCGGTACGCATTGGAAACGAGGCGCTGGCCCAGACCGGCCCGGCGTCAAGTTCCTCTTCGGCCTCGAGTACCGTGACACCCCAGGTGGGCACTGCGCCCAGGATCGCCCAATCCAGCGCGGAGGGACCACGGTCTCCGGGTGGCCCGGGATGCACGATGAGACAGCGAACACGGCGCCAGACTGATGCCGGGATCGCGCGCTTCAGAAACGGTGCCAGAATCAGATCCGGCCTAAACAGGTTGACGGCCTCGCACGTGACGCGCTCGTGGATGTCGAGCTCTACCGACAGTTCGTGGCCGTCACCGGCAAGTTCGACATACAGCCGTTGCGCCAGACTATTGAAACTGTGCACGAGCAGCAGGATGCGCATCAGCCGCTGGCCCGCGCCGTACCGCGCCGATACTTGTAGTAAGCCGCGCAGGCCCCTTCCGCGGACACCATGCACGAACCGATGGGATTGCGCGGGGTGCAGGCTGTGCCAAAGATCGCGCAGTCAGTCGGCTTCTTGATACCGCGGATGATCGCTGAGCACTGACACGCGGCATTTTCCGGGACAGGGCGTACTTCAATGGCAAAGCGCCGCTCCGCGTCGAAATTTGCGTAGGTGGATTTCAGGCGCAGCCCGCTATACGGGAGCTCGCCCAGTCCGCGCCATTCGAAGTTTGGCCGCAGTTCGAAGACCTCCGCGACCAGGTGCTGGGCCTTGCGATTACCCTCCCGCGAGACCCCACGTGTGAACTCGTTTTCGACACAGGCGCGCCCCGAGTTGAGCTGTTGCACCAGCATGCGCACTGCCAGCATCACATCGAGTGGCTCGAAGCCGGCGATCACGACTGGCCGCTGGTATTCCGCCGCGAAATATTCGTACGGACGGCTGCCGATTACGGCACTGACGTGCGAGGGTCCAATGAAGCCATCGACCCGCACCTGTCCCCACTCCCGCACCTCGGGCGAATCAAGGATGCTTTGGATGGCCGCTGGGGTGAGCACATGGTTGCAATAGACCGTCAGGTTCGAGACCCCGCGGCGGTGCGCTTCGAGGACCAGATGCGCCGTTGCCGGCGTGGTGGTCTCGAAGCCGATCGCGAAAAACACCACTTGCCGATCAGGGTGGGATTCGGCGATCCCCAGCGCCTCCAACGCCGAATAGACCATGCGCACGTCACAGCCCTGAGCGCGCGCCTTGAGCAGATTACGCCGCCGCGACCCCGGCACGCGCAGCATATCGCCATAGCTCACCAGCGTGACATTCGGCCGAGCGGCCAGCTCGATTGCCGCATCGAGCCTCGGGATGGCCAGGACGCACACCGGACAGCCGGGGCCGTGCACCAAATGGATATTACTGGGGAGTAGATCTTCAACCCCATAGCGGGAAATGGCGTGTGTATGGCCCCCGCAAAATTCCATCAGATGATATTGGCGTCCCGGGTCCACCTCCGCACTCAGCAGTCGCGCCATCGCGACCGCCGCGCCACCGTCACGAAAACCGCGGATATAGCGCATCGGTGGGCTCTCCAAGGCGCCGCGCGATTTCCTCGAACAGCGCCAGCGTCTTTTCCGCCTCATCCACATCAAGACGAGTGATGGCGAAGCCCGCGTGGACGATCACATAGTCGCCAGGCGCAACCCCGTCGATCAGGGCAATCGAAATGCGGCTGCAGATGCCGCCGACCTCGACCTCGGCCCATTGGTCATCGAGCAGCGTCGCGACCCGCACTGGAACCGCCAGGCACATGATTCAGACCGCGGCCGTTGCGGCGCTGGTTTGGAACGGCGCGTGCGCCGGGAAGCGGCGTTCGGCGAGCTCGCGACCCAACCACTCCAACCAGGCCCCGATTTCGGGTGCACGCCGCGCGGCGGTTCGGAGCATTGGCGTTTCGCCGCCGAGCGCCCGCAGCGCACCCGCCGCGCGCTCCGGATCGAAATCCTCGAATACATCGAGCAGATCCGACTTGCTCAGGGCGACCAGATCCGCGGCGCGGAACATGACCGGATACTTTGCTGGTTTGTCGTCGCCCTCCGTAACGCACAGCAACACCACATTACGGTGCTGTCCGAGGTCGAAGCTCGCCGGACACACCAGATTGCCCACGTTCTCGATGAACAGCAGATCGAGCCCCCCGAGCGGCAGCTCATGCAATGCCCGATGTACGAGGTGCGCATCGAGGTGACAGGCAGTCCCGGTCGTGATCTGCACCGCCTCCACGCCGTGCGCACGGATGCGGGCGGCGTCATTGTCGGTTTCCAGGTCTCCCTCGATGACGGCAATCCGATATCTGCCGCGTAGTGCCACGATCGTGGCTTCCAGCAAGGCGGTCTTGCCGGCCCCGGGCGAGGACATGAGATTGATGGCCAGCACGCCGTGCTCGTTGAAGTGCTCGCGGTTGTGTCTCGCGACGCGGTCGTTCGCCGCGAGCAGGTCCTGAAGCACCTCGATGACGGTTCCGTGGGCGCCCTCCTGACTGACGGTCAAATGAGCATTGCCGGGGGAGATGGCACAACCACAGGTTTGGCACATAAAGGTTTTCTCGGTTCAATCGGACGGGTATTCGATCATGCGCTGCGGGCCAGCGGTGCTTCTGTCGCCTGCAGCTCCACCCGGCACAGGCGCAACTCATCGCCCCCGATGACTTGCGTGCGGTAACCGCCGCATGCGGCGCAGAGGAGTCGGTTCGGTGCAACCTCGGATTCCGCGCCACAGGTTCGGCAGCAGACCCTCACTACCGATGTCTCAATCGCAAGCGCGGCGTCGGCGGCACAACTACCGGTGCGCGCCACATTAAATGCATTGGCTAGAAGGCTCGGTTCGACACCGCAGAGCGGTCCTACCTCGATGGTGATTCGGATCACGCAGCGGGCGCCGCGAACTGCAGCGATTTCAGAAACCTGCGCGAGCAATGCTTGGCAGACAGACAGCTCGTGCACACTGGTTCCCCGCATGGCGACCCGCGCACTATATTTGGTTTTTGATTTCGCCTATGTGCGGTGGCGCACTGAGCCCCAGTCGGCAAACGTGGTCCGCTTTACCAACGAGACGTGGGTGGATTGTGACGCTCTGTGTAGGCGAGAAGGAGTCTGAAGCCAGCTGGAGCGGCAATGCCGTGGCGGCGCGCGTGGCTGAGGAAACCCCAACCGGCAACGCCCTGGTACTCGGGATAGGCAACGTCTTGCTGAGTGACGACGGCGCCGGGGTCAAGCTCGTCGAGCGGCTGCAGTCGGAACTTGGGGCTGAGGCCGCCACCTTCATCGACGGCGGCACCATTGGCTTCGCCCTGCTCTCCTACGTCGAAGCTACGGACTCGATGCTGGTGGTGGATGCTGCGGAACTGGATAGCGCGCCAGGTACCGTTGCGCTGTTCGAGGGGGCGGCCATGGACCGGCTCCTGGCCAGTGTGCGTCGGCGTACCGTTCACGAGGTAGGACTGATCGATCTGCTGGCTATGGCGCGGCTCCAGGATTGCTTACCGCCCCGGCGCGCACTGCTGTGCATCCAGCCGGCCCGCATCGTGTGGAGCGAGACACTCTCGGCGCCGGTTGAAGCCGCTTTTGACGGCGCGATTGAGCAGGCCCGGGCCTTGCTTGAGCGTTGGCGGGTCGGATGAGTCGCTTAGCCGGCATCCCGATCCGGGTCGAGCCGCCCGCGCGTACGGACGGATTAGGGGGCGGAGTCACGGCCATCCTTCACGAAATCGTGACCCTGCTTGAACGGCTCGCGAGCCTCAATGAGCCCTCGGCGATTGACCTGCGAAGCCTGCCCATGAGTCCCTTGGATCGCGCGGAACTTAAGCGCGCGCTCGGCGAAGGTGAAGTACAGGCCACGCTGAACGCAGAAGGCCTCTCCACCATTCAGGAGACGCGCATTCCGGGCGTCTGGTGGATCGAGCACCGTGACTCGCAGGACCAACTGATAGCCGAACTCATTGACGTGACATACGTGCCTGAGATCCTGGCGAGAGTCTCCAATGAGATCGCCGCCGGCGCACGCGCGCTGAGTGAACAGATGGCAAAGGCGGCGGCCGTCGCCGCAGGCCGGGGAGGTAGCAGTGCTGGACGGCAATGAGGACCTGACGGTGGGCGAGATGCTGCGGCGACACGGCATCAGCCGACGCGGCTTCATCAAATTCTGTACGGCGGCGGCATCGGCCATGGCGCTGCCGCCGGCAATGGGGCCCGTAATGGCCGCGCAGCTGATCGATGCGCGTCGACCCTCGGTCGTGTACCTGTCGTTCCAGGAATGCACCGGGTGCCTCGAGTCATTGACGCGTTCCTTTGCACCGACCATCGAAAATCTCATTTTCAACATCATTTCCCTGGATTACGACGACACGCTGATGGCCGCGGCGGGTGAGGCCGCCGAAGCGGCCCGGGATCAGGCAATGCGCGCCAACTTCGGCAAATACGTGCTGATTGTGGACGGATCCGTCCCCACGGGCGCCGGCGGCGCCTACTGCACGGCAGGCGGGAAAAGCGCTGTGGACACGTTGCGCGAGGCCGCCAAAGGAGCTGCGGCCATCGTGTGCGTCGGAACCTGCGCAGCGTTCGGCGGCATTCCGTTCGCCGATCCGAACCCCACCGGGGCCTGGCCGGTATCGGACATCGTGGGGGACAAACCGATCATCAATATCTCCGGCTGCCCTCCCATTCCGGAGGTAATCACCGGAACGCTGCTTCAATTCGTCACGACCGGGAAGGTTCCGGATCTGGATGAACATCTGCGTCCGAAGGTCTTCTTCGGCAACACCATTCACGATCGCTGCTATCGGCGACCTTTCTACGACGAAGGGAAATTTGCGAAATCCTTCGATGATGAGGGTGCGCGTAACGGCTGGTGCCTGTATGAACTCGGGTGCAAGGGGCCCACGACCTACAACGCCTGCGCGACACTCAAATGGAACGGGGGTACGAGCTTCCCCATTGAATCCGGACACGGGTGCCTGGGCTGCTCGGAACCTGGATTCTGGGACAAAGGCAGCTTCTATTCCGCACTGTCTGCCGCCGCGTGGGGCAAAGCCGGCGAGACCTCGCCCAGCAAAGAGCTCGAGATGGCCGGTGCCGCCGTCGTGGTGGGCGCCGCACTCGGCGCGGTGTCCGCCGGGGTCGCCCGCTTGCGCCAGCACCGCCAGGAGCATCAGGGCGACAGCGACGAACCGAAGGGAGGATGAAGTCCATGGATCTCCTAAGCCTCGCGCGTGGACCGTTGCTTAAAGTCGCGATTGTGGTGTTCTGTGTGGGCGTGGTATGGCGCATTGTCGGCTTCGCACTCCTGCGCATCCGCCGCGATCACAGCGAGCCGCGCGCGTCATTGCTGAAGTCCGTCGGTGACGGCCTCATGGCGGTCGGCACGCGCTCTTGGCCGCACCCCGAATTTATCGGCCGCACCGGCGCGGGGGAGGCGCTCGGCTACAGTTATCACCTGGGGCTCTTTGCGCTCGTCCTGTTGTTTACGCCGCATATCCTGTTTCTGCGCAGTCTGTTTGGCGTCAGTTGGCCGGGCTTACCCAGCAGTGTCGTCACGGTGATCTCGGTCCTGACCCTGACGCTGTTCCTGGCAGTGCTGTTCCGGCGCGTAACGAACCGTGTGATGCGCCTGCTGTCCAATTTTGACGATTACTTCAGCTGGTTCATCACCATGCTGGTTATCGTCACTGGTCTCGCGGCGACTGCGCATGTGGGCGGTCGCTACGAGACGCTGCTGGGGATGCACATTCTGAGCTTCGATGTACTGCTCGTGTGGTTCCCCTTCGGCAAGCTGATGCATGCTTTCTATATCTTCCCATCGCGTGCGATCAACGGGTCCTTGTTGGCGCGCAAAGGTGCCGTTTCATGAGCAGCAACACTGCCGCCTTTGGCGCCAATCTGGCACCCGCGGAAGCCCGGTCCCCGCAGGAGCGGGTCACGGGCGCGATGCGGGGTTACGCGCAGGAGATCGGCGCGATCAGCGCCTTCCGGCTCGAGTCCTGTATCCACTGCGGTATTTGCGCGGATGCCTGCCACTACTACATTGCGACCGAGGATCCGCAATACACGCCGATCTGGAAAGTGGAACCGTTCAAGCAGGCCTATAAGCGCGAAGCGAGCCCATTCGCGCCACTTTTCCGATTGCTGGGTCTGAAGCGCGAGATCACCGCGGATCAGCTGGAGCAGTGGCAACACCTGTTGTTCGACAGCTGCAACCTGTGCGGACGCTGCAGTCTGATCTGCCCCATGGGCATCGACGTGGCTGCGCTCATCGAGCAGGCGCGCCACGCCATGTTCGAGGCTGGACTTGCGCCCAAGGAGCTTTATGAAAAGGCCGCGCATCAGCAGGCCACGGGCCAGCCGGAAGTGAGCGCCGAGCCCTACCGCGACCAGCTGCTGGCCATCGCTGCCCGGTTCGGGGTTGCAATGCCACTGGATGAACCCGAGGTGGCCGTAATGCTGTGCGTGCCCCGGACCGATATCGAACATTACCCGAGCGCAGTCGCCGCCCTGGCGCGCGTCATGCAGCATTTGGGTCTGTCGTGCACATTCCGCAGCGACGCCTTGGTGGCGGAGAACTACGGCTACTTTGCCGGCGGCAAGGACTGGCAGCGCGATATCAGCATGCGGTTGATCGAGCAGGCCATCGCGTGCAAGGCCAAAACCCTGATCGTTCCGGAGTGCGGCCACGCCTACACCGCGTTGCGCTGGGAGGCGGCAGACCTGTATGGCAAGGCACTGCCCTTCCAGGTTCGTCACGTGACCGAGTTCCTCGCGGAGGAGCTTCAGGCCGGACGCCTGAAACTTGGCGCGGCGGGAGGCGGCACGACTACGTTCCACGATCCGTGTCAGCTGGTCCGCAAGGGGGGCGTCAACGATGCCCCGCGGGCGCTCATGAAAGCCATGGGTGTCGACCTGCACGAATTGAAGAATCACGGCGGATTCAGCTTCTGTTGCGGTGGCGGGGGTGGGGTCATCGATATCGACCGGGCTGCGCCCCTGCGCTATCGGACGATGGAGAACAAGCTTCGCGAAGTCGACGATACCGGTGCGACCACCTTCCTGACGAGCTGCTCGGACTGCCGCCGGACTTTTGACGACGCCCAGGCCCATTTCAGCTGGAACAAGACACCCCAGAGCTTATTGGAGCTCGTGGCCGCAAACCTGGCAGGAACCGCAAACCCCGCATGAGCGCCCAGACCATTGTTGTTGATCCCGTCACGCGGATCGAAGGGCACCTGCGGATCGAGGCGGAATTCGACGGCTCCGTGATCACGCGGGCATCGAGTTCCGGCACGATGGTGCGTGGCATTGAGATCATTCTGCAAGGCCGTGACCCGCGCGACGCCTGGGCGTTCGCACAGCGCATCTGCGGTGTGTGCACTTTGGTCCACGGCCTCGCCTCGGTGCGGGCGGTGGAGGACGCCCTCAAATATCCGATTCCCGCCAACGCGCAGCTGATCCGCAATCTGATGCTGGTCACCCAGTTCGTTCACGACCACGTCATGCACTTCTATCATTTGCATGCGCTGGACTGGGTGGATGTCGTATCCGCGTTGCAGGCCGATCCCAAGGCGACCTCAACCCTTGCGCAATCGATCTCCAGTTATGCGCGCTCCTCGCCGGGGTATTTCACCGACGTACAGCAGCGGGTCAAGAAACTGGTGGAATCCGGTCAGCTCGGCATTTTCGCCAATGCGTATTGGGGCAATCCGGGCTATAAGCTGCCGCCGGAAGCCAACCTGATGGCCGTGGCACACTATCTGGACGCACTGGCCTGGCAGCGCCAGGTGGTCCAGCTGCAGACGATCTTTGGCGGCAAAAATCCGCACCCGAATGTCCTGGTGGGCGGCACTCCTGCCGCCATCAGTGTGCATGCCGGTGCGGGAACCGGCTCTACGGCTGTCAATGCAGTGGGCCTGCAGAAGGTGGCCGAGATCATCGAGCAGATGCGGCGGTTCGTCGATGAGGTCTACCTGCCGGACATTTTGGCAATCGGGTCGTACTACAAGGACTGGTTCAAACCCGGTTACGGGGAGGGCACGGGAAACTTCCTGACCTACGGTGATTTTCCAGCCAATGGCGGCCAGGATCCGAAGACCTTCCTGGTGCCGCGCGGCGCGATCCTCAATCGGGATCTTTCGCACATTCACGAAGTGGATCTCGCGGCCGAAGCGGACATCCAGGAATTCGTGTCGCACTCATGGTACGACTACAGCGGCGGCAAGGATGTCGGCCTGCATCCCTACCACGGCGAAACCCGGCTGAACTATTCCGGTCCGCCACCGCCGTACGCGAATCTGGACACCTCCGCCAGCTATTCCTGGCTCAAGTCCCCGCGCTGGAAGGGTCACGCCATGGAAACCGGACCGCTGGCACGCGTCCTGATGATGTACGCCAGTGGCCACGAACCGACCAAGGATCTCGCTGATAAAACACTGGCGCAGCTCGGCCTGCCGCTGGCAGCGCTGTACTCGACCATGGGTCGCACCGCCGCGCGCGCGCTGGAGTGCAAGATCCTGGCCGATTCCCTGCCGCAGTGGTACGACAGCCTGATGGCGAATATCAAGGCCGGCGATGTGCGCACCTTCAATCAGGACTTGTGGGAGCCTTCGACGTGGCCCCGGCATGCGCAAGGGGTAGGTTTCGTCGAGGCGCCGCGAGGGTCGCTGGCCCACTGGATCGTCATCGATGAGGCCAGGATCTCCAACTACCAGGCGGTGGTTCCGACCACTTGGAATGCGGGCCCGCGCGATGCCTCCGGCACTGACGGCCCGTATGAGGCGGCCCTTAAGGGGCATAGCCTGCTCGATCCGAAACAGCCCCTGGAGATCCTGCGCACGATCCACAGCTTCGATCCCTGTCTCGCCTGCGCGGTCCATGTCGTGGATCCGAACGGCGAGGAGTTGATCCAGGTTCGTGTCCAATAGACCGGTCATCCGGCCCCGGTAGCCTCCCGTTGCAGGAGCCGGTCCATCGACCAGGTCGCATTCGCATGCCGCAGTAGCGCAGGATTGCCGCGGCATGCCGCAATGAATGCGCCGACTTCCGGCACACGCCAGGCATCCCGATAGGCCTGCCACGCACGGGCAAGGGTGTCGCGGCGCAGATCCGCGGGAGCGAAGGGCAGCGCATTGAGCAGCTTGACTTTGCCGTTCGGAACAATCAGCAGCATTGCCTGCGGACTCTCAAGCCGCCGCTCCATCTCAGTCAGGATGTCCCACGGATAGATCGACAAGGCCATCGAGCCGCCGCAATCCCGTGCATGCTCGCCCAATAGCCCGACGGTGGCCTGCCACTGTACTTCGCTGCACGCAATACGGTCCCAAGCGCTCGCCGCCCGGCCGATGCGCATCATCGGGCCTGTAATGAAGGCCTGACAGCCGAGCGTAGCGGCCAGATCATAGACATCGAGCGCCTCGTGAATGTTCAGGCGGTTGGGAACGAATACGAGCTGCGGGGCATACCCGCGCGCCGTCAAGCGCGTGATGCTTGCGATGGTCGCGGTGAAGCTCGAGCCGGGTCGCGCTTGCTCATGGGTCCGCGCCGTTGCGCCATCGACTGAGATTTGAACACATTGGGGCGCCAGCCCCACCAGGCGGTCAGCACGGGCATCATCGAGGTGGCGGCCGTCCGTTTCGAGTTTCAGCGCAACGCCGGCCTCAGACAGGCGATCGAAGACCTCCCAGCAGTGCGGAACGCCGAGCGGTTCGCCCCCCCCAAAGGCCACGTACGTGACACCCGAGTCTGCGATCTGCTGGGCGAGTGCCACAGCCTCCGCGCGCGACAGTTCATCGTCCCAGCCCTTGTCCGGGCCGGACTCCTCGCAGCAGGCAAGACAGTGCGCAGCGCACCGATTGGTCAGCTGCCAGGCGACAAACAGTGGCGCCGAATACTCATCCGCCGACCGGCCATTTATTGCCAAGCGTGAAGCCGCTTCAGGTAAATCGAATGTATGGCTGCGCCATCACTTGCTCGGAGACATCCTCCATCTGCGGCGTTTCCCACCCTGGTTTGCCGTCCGGCATGGCCGCGTCGGTCGTTTCAGGTCCCGGGGTCTCGTGGTTCTCTGTTTTAAGGATCGAGGTATTCATTCGGGTCTCCGTGAGCTCAATTGTAGGGGGAGGTCATGCGCCAGGCGTTGGCTTGCCGATGACAGGACTCGTCCTCGATCGCGCTATGCAGCGCATCAATGACGGCAGGATCACGCCAGGCGGCCCGATAGCGCGCCCAGGACTGTGCAAGTGTATGGCGGCGCAGATCCGCGCAGATGTGCGGGAGTGCCGCTGCAACCTTGACCCAGCCATTGGGCAGCACCAGCAGCGTCGCGGGGGGGTCGTCAAGGCTACCGCGCAATGCCTCGGTGATGGAGAACGGGCTGTAGCAAAGCTCCATGCCGGCGTCGTCAAGGAAACGGCTGGCGGCCTGCAGCGTATCGCGAAACCTCTGGTACTCACCCGGGCTGGGGGCCAGCTTGTCCCAATGACGCGCCGCCGTGCCGATGCGCATGAGTCGACCGGTGTTGAAGCGAAAGGCGCCAAGATCCACGGCCCGCTCGATCACGGCCCATGTTTCGTGAATGTTGAAGCGGCTCGGTGCAAAGGTAACTTCGAGCGGCAGCTCCGCCGCGCACACGGTGCGGCAGGCGGCGTGCGCCTTTTGCAGCGATCCGCCCGGCCGTTGTCTTGCGTACACCGCCTGCGTATCGCCATCGAGACTGATCTGCACCGAGCGCACGGAGAGTCGCGTGAGTCGCTCAGTGCGCGCAGCGTCGAGCAGCTGGCCATTGGTTTCGATTTTCAGCTGCACGCCGGCATTCCCGAGCCTGTCTGCCAGCATCTGGAAGTGCGGGACGACGAGCGGCTCGCCGCCGCACAGCATGACGTAGGGCACGTCGTTGTGGATCAACTCCTCCGCCACTCGCAGCGCCTCCTCGGCGTTCAGCTCATCGGGCAGTCGTTTCCCCGGGGAGGAGCTGGTGCAACAGTGCAGACAGCTCAAGTCACAGTCGCGAGTGAGCTGCCACGAGACGAACAGTGGCGCCTTGAGGGCGTCAATCCGGTAAGCGCCCAGTGAGTCAGCGCCAGGCATGCAGAAAGACGCCTGCCGTGAACAGCAGTACAGCCACCCCGTAGCAGCCGACGATGCTGCGAACGGCCGGCACGAACTGTCGTGGAGACTCAAACGTATGCATCGCCCGACGCGCGCTCGTGACCAGCAGGGGCAGCGCCAGAAGCGCCGCCAGACAGCCTTTCGGGAACTCCCCGGCGATCACTCCCGCCACCACCACCACCAAGCTCGCGGCAGACAGCGCCAGATACAGCCAGACCGCGCGACGCCGGCCCAGGCGCACCACGAGGTTGCGCTTGCCGACCAGGCGGTCCTGATGGAAGTCGGGAATGGCGTTGACCACGGCCAGCGCCATGATCAGCAGGCCCGGAACCAGCGATGCCCAGAGGGCGCCCCAGGACACGCTGCGGGCATGCAGGTAGAGGCTTCCCAGCACCATCCAGGGCCCATACGACAGCGCAATCACCACTTCACCGAGGCCGCGATAGGCCCAGCGGATCGGCGGCGCCTCGTAGAAGATTGCCGCGGCGCCCCCGAGCAGCGCGAACCCTAGGATTGGCCAGCCGTCACGGACCGACAGATACACGCCGATGGCCAAAGCGCCCGCGAAAGCCGCCACACCGAGCCATAACACCCAACTCGACATCGGGGGTGCATCGGCTGGGTTGAATACGCGGTCAGTTCCCATGCGCGAGTCGAAGTATTCGTTGAACGCCTCAACGCCAATGACTGCGAGCACCACGCCCGCAAGCCCGCTCCAGAAAATCGCTGCATCGAAGACACCGACGACGCCGTACGCCCAGGCTGCGCCGAGCAGATACGGCAGGAGCCCGGCATAGAGAAAGAACCGATACCGCACCATGCTGAGGATGCGCAGCAGCCGGCCCCAATTCGCCGCAGAATCTCGCGCCGGGCGCGCCGGAGTTAAAGATATATCCATTGGTGCAAGGTCGAAGTCTTCCGGGAATCTGCGCCGAGATCCTCAACAAACTGCGCCACGCGTGGGTCCCGCCACGCGCGCTGGAAATTGCCCCAGATCTCCTCCAGCGGCTGATGCCGCAGGTCCCCGCAGACAAACGGCAGGGCATTGATGAGCTTGACCAGCCCATTTGGCAGGACGATCAGCAGGGCGGCCGGGTGCTCCAGGCGGTACCGGAGTTCCTCCAGCAGGCCCATTTCGTGAAAATAGACGCGCATGCGCCCACGATATTCGTCGGCCTTGGCGTGCAGGACTTCGAAGAACGCCGCATATTGCGCTTCGGCCGGCGCCAGCCGGTGCCAGGTTTTCACAGCGTTGCCGGTATACATCGTCCGGCCGGTATAGAAGCTGTACGCGCCCAATTCATAGGCCAGATCCACGGCCCGTCCGATCTCGTGGACGTTGAAGAGCGTCGGGGAGTAATTGATCTCGACCGGAACACCAGCGGCGTGAAGATTTCGTATCCCTGCGATCGCAAGATCGAAGTCGCCGCGCACCCTCATCCGGTTGAAGGTCTCGCGGGAGGCCCCGTCGAGACTCACCTGCACGGCCTTCACGCCGAGGCGCTGCAGGCGCTGCGCCTTCTCAACGCTCAGACCGTGACCGTTGGTCTCGATCTTGAGCTGCGCATTGCGCCCACACACGTACTCCACCATCTCGAAGAACTGCGGATGCAGGGTCGGCTCACCGCCCGAGAACGATACGTAAGGCACCTGATGGTCCATCAGCTGCCCCAGAAAGCTGAAGACCTGCGCCTCGTCCAGCTCGTCGTGAAACGCCTTACCGGGACCGCTCTCCTCGATGCAGTGCAGACACGCCAGGTTGCACTCGTTCGTGACCTGCCAGGCGATATAAAGAGGGGCCCCGAGGTCGGCAGAGCCGGTAGCGGGCACGCTCACCCGATCATTCCTCGAGGAGTCCGTGAGCGCGCAGACTCGCCGCAAACGCGAGGACTTCACGTTCCATGAAGCCACCGGAATCGCTGAATCGGTCCATCATCCGGGCCACGAGACTGCGCTCATCACACCCCGCGCCGATCTCCCTGACGAGCGCCGCGGCCGTGGGATTGAGCGCATAGACCTTTTCGGAGCGTGTTTCGAACAACACGCCACCGAATTTCTCTTGCCGAAACTTGGCGTACTTGGCGAGCTTCATGATCGTTTCGCCCGTGTCTGTCTTGGGGGTTGGTTGCGCGGGCCGCCCGCTACGCATTTTCTAATCCTTTTGCCCCAACTTCCTCTGTGCGGCAGCGCACAGACCGCACCGCGGCAGGCCCGCCACTTTGACACGCTAATGCCGGAAATCGACCTACTGCTGCTGCATCCGCCGAGCGTCTACGACTTCAGAGAGCGGGCCATCCTGTATGGACCCGTCAGCGACATGGTGCCCTCCTCGACCGTGTTCGAGATGTACCCGCTTGGATTCCTGACAATCGCCAGCTATCTGCATGATCGCGCCCTGAAAGTGCGGATCGTGAATCTGGCCCTGCGCATGATGAACAGTCGGCGCTTTGATGTACCCCGCTTCCTCGCGCGCCTGCGGCCCAAAGCCGTCGGCATTGACCTGCATTGGCTGCCTCATGCCCACGGCGCGCTGGAAATTGCGCGCATCGTCAAAATGGTCCACCCCGGCGTACCGGTCATCATGGGCGGACTGTCATCGACGTACTTTCACCGGGAATTGATCACCTATCCGCAAGTGGACTTCGTCCTTCGCGGCGACAGCACCGAACCGCCGCTGCATCAGCTGCTGCTCGCGCTGCGTGATGGCACGCCGGTCGATAAGATCCCGAACCTCACGTGGAAGGATGCCAACGGGATTCACGTCAATCCCCTCATATTTGTGCCGAACACGTTGGATTACGTCGACCTGCGGCCGGATCTGATGGTTGAAATGGTCATGCGCTACCGTGATCTGGAGAGCACCCTGCCCTTCAACGGCTGGTGGAACAACCCGATTACGACGGTGTTCACGGTCAAGGGATGCGCCTTCGAGTGCGTCACCTGCGGCAGCTCGCACACCAGCTGCACCCACCTGACGAAGCGGCAGAAGCCCGTGTATCGCAGTCCCGCGAGCCTGGTCGCCAACATGGAGGCCATAGGCCGTCTGGCGCATGGACCCATCGTCCTGGTTGGCGATTTGCTCATGGCCGGCCCCGAGCACGCGGCCGAGGTTCTGGCCCGCCTGCGCAAGGCCGACCTGCCGAACACTATTGTCTTTGAATTCTTCGCCCTGCCGCCAGCCTCGTTCCTGCTGGACATCGACCGAAACGTCCGCAACTGGAGCATGGAGTTCAGTCCCGAGAGCCACGAGCAGGCCGTCCGTGACGCTCAGGAGGGCGAGTCCGGCTACACGACGGAGGACATGGAGTCGATCATCAGGCAGGCAGTGGCACTGCGCTGCACGCGAATCGACATTTTCTTCATGATCGGCCTGCCGGCGCAGACGACCGCCTCCGTGCGGGAAACCGTCGAGTATTGCGGACATCTGTTCAAGCTGGGCGATAAGCGTCTGTCGTGCTTCATCTCCCCGATGGGCCCGTTCATCGATCCGGGCAGCCGGGGTTTCGAGGAGCCCGACCGGTTCGGCTACCGTTTATTTGCCCGCACGCTGGAGGAACACCGCCAGCTGCTGATCCAGCCGACCTGGGAGTACATCCTCAACTATGAGACCAAGTGGATGACACGTCGCGAGCTCGTCGACGCCACCTACGACGCGGCCGAACGTCTCAACGAGCTGAAGGTCGAACACGGCCGATTGTCAAAACGGCGTGGCCGTGGTGTCGCGCGCGGCATCGCCGCGGCGCGGGCCTTGCGCCTGCGGCTCGACGCCGGGATCGCTCAGGGTGATGAAGGCGCCGCCGCCCAGGCGCTCAAAGGGGAGATCACCCGCTTCAGTGTCTCGACCGTCTGTGACAAGCGCGAGTTGTTCTGGCCACGACGCGTATTCAATTTCCGGATCACGGAAATCGTGCGCATTCTGCGCCGGTATCTCGGTGGCCGACCGCGCCAATTACTGCGTACCGGTCAACCTCCCTGAGGCAGCGAATGGGCGACGCCGTGATGGCACTCGATACAGGTCGTGCCGTCCTTTGCCATTGATTGGTGCGAGCTTGCCGCCGCGGCGGGCTGTTTCGCGAATGCCATGGCCGCCGGGGTATGGCAGCTGCGGCATTCCGCGGAGTCGTTGGCTTCGAGTTCCGTCCAGATCTTCTGTGCCAGCTGCAGCCGGTGCGCTTCGTATTTTGCCGGAGTATCGAGTTCACCCCTCATGTGGCCCCATACCTCGGCGTAGGCCTGAACGTGCCGCCACAAGCCGGGCAGGAACGCCGGCGGTACATGACAATTGCCGCAGCTTGCTTGGATGCCGAAGGCGTTCGAGTAATGCACGCTTTGTGTGTATTCCTGGTACGGGGTGCTCATCTCATGGCATGACGTACAGAAGCGATCGGTTTCCGCAAACTTAAGGCTACCCAGGAAGCCGCCGGTGAAGCCTATCCCGAGGAGGAATGCGAGCAGGCCTCCTGCGGGTATGCCCAGCAGGAACCAACGCTGCGGGCGCCGCCAGAGCCACGCGGCAACGCCGCGCTGATCCGGCTGCGGAGAATTCACTTCGGTCCTTTGGGCGAGGTCATGGGCGATCCTTCAGCCCAATCGGAAGATCAAAAGGGCCCTTGCTGTTCGGGTTAACCGGCTGCAGCAAAAAATACTCGCCCGCCGCAGCAGTGCTCTGTGCGTTGCCGTACAGAGTGCGCGAACACGGCACGCTAGCTTGCGCGCGAGGGGCAATCCGGGCGTCCGTCGCGCTGTGCCGCCGCGGCTCTCGGGGATTTTTGGGGAGACTGCAGCAATGATCCGTGCGAACGCGATTCGCGTATTATGCGCCGCCCGGTCCGGAGCCCTGAGCGCAGGGTTACTGAGCGCGCTGCTCGCGGCCTGTACCGGAACCATCGGTCCATCGGGTCCCGCGGGTGCTTCGGGCGCGACGGGTTCAGCGGGAACCACGACCACGGGCTCGGCGCCCAACATCAGTACGGCCACCACGATTACTGGAAAGATCACCGGGGTCACCATCAGCGGCCCGCCGGTGGTGAAATTCAAGCTCGTCGACCAGAACGGCGCGCCGCTACAAGGCCTGCCCGCGGCCGACATTGGTTTTGCAATCGCGCAACTCGTCCCGGGCCAGAACGGCTCGGCAAGTCAATGGAATTCGTATATTTACGGGACCGTCGCGGCGAGCACGTGCCCGGCCGCCGTGCCGGTATGTGCGACCACCCCCGAGACGCAGGCGACCGTCGAAGCCGCCGCCACTGGCACGTTCGTCGACAATGGCGACGGCACCTACCAGTACACGTTCAAAAAGGACATCACGAAAGATCCGAATGTCATCTATGACGCGACGTTGACCCATCGGGTGGGATTCGAGATCCGTAACCTCGCGCAGGCGAACAACGCGGCATACACCTTCCAACCGTCGAGCGGAGCGACCACCGGCATCTTCAGCCGGGAGATTGTCGGGACCGCGACCTGCGACAACTGCCACACGTCTTTGACTGCACATGGCGGTGCCCGCGTCGAAGTGCAGTACTGCGTCATGTGCCACAACCCGGGGACGGTCGACCCGAACAGCGACAATACGCTCGACTTCAAGGTCATGGTCCACAAGATCCATACGGGCATTACACTGCCCAGCATCCAGACCGCGACCGGCCCGGATACCACGCCGACCCTGGGCTCCGGATACTGGATCATCGGACACGGGGCGGCATTGTCGAATTTCAATACGGTGCTGTACCCGCAGGACACGCGCAACTGCACGACCTGCCATGCACAGAATGTTCCGAGTCTCACCGAAGCCGCGCACTACGCGACCGTGCCGACAATGGAGGCCTGCGGCGCCTGTCATGACAACGTGAACTTCGCCACGGGGCTCAATCACAGCAAGGCGAACCTCGTCGCCAACGACACTCAGTGCGCCACCTGTCACGGTACGACCTCGACAATCGACAATGGCGCATTGCAGGTCGTCGCTGCACACGTGATTCCAGAGATTGTCGCGGCCACCAAATTCCAGTACATCATCAACAGCGTGACTTTTGCGCCCGATGGCGCGCAGGCGCTCCATCCCGTGATCAACTTCTCGGTCGTCGATCCGACCAACGGCAACGCACCTTACAACATCCTGACAGCTGCGCCCTTTGCCGGCATCGACCCGGGCACTGGCCTGCCCGTGTGTGCCAATGGCGGCACCGCGCGTCTCGGGATCGACATTGCGTGGGAGACCAGCGATTACACCAACTGGGGCAGCGGTGTGACCGCGGCCGCGTGGGGCCAGCCGATCTCGCTCAATCCGCTTGCCGTCACCGGATGTGCAGCGGCGGTCCCCGCGTCGGCTATCACGGGTCCCGATGCGAACGGGGCATTCACCGTGACTTCGCCGACCCCGTTGCCGCTGGCGCCCGTCGCCAGTTGTCCGCCTGCCAGTGCCACGGCCTGTCCGGCCATCAAGAACATTGCCGTGGTGATCGAAGGCCATCCGGGTATTGTCACCACCGGTCCCGGAGCGACGGCGATTCCAGTGACGAGCGCGGTCAGCTACGCGAACGTCGCAGGCACGGCACCGGTGGTGCGGCGTGTCGTCGTGGATGTTGCAAAGTGCGACGTCTGCCACAGCCAGCTGGCCCTGCACGGGGATAACCGCAACGACAACACCCAAGTGTGCGTCGTCTGTCACAACCCCGCCTCGACCGATGTAAGCATGCGGCAAGCGCTCACCGCTCCGGGAATCGATGCCCTGTGGGAACAGACCATCGACTTCAAACACATGATCCACGCGATCCATGACGGCAGCGTCCGCGGCGCGGCGGGCTCGCCATTCGTCATCTATGGCTTCGGCGGTTCGATCAACAACTTCACTGACGTCGTCTATCCGGGTCAGCTCAACCGCTGCGACGCCTGCCACGTCGGCACCAGCTACTACCCGGTGGACGACACTGCGGTCCAGGCGACGACCTTCCTGACCGGTCTGTCCAAAGAAACGCCAAATCCCACCACGGTCGGTAATCCGATCTCCACCTCCGCCAATATGTCGGTGTGTTCGGCCTGCCATGTGGACACTACCGCCGCGGCGCACATGCTGCAAAACGGCGGCTCGACCACCGTCTTGAAAGACGCCGAAGGTCGCACCATCGCCAATCCGAACCCGGCATACGCGGAAACCTGCGCGGTGTGTCATGGTCCAGGCGGAGTCGCGGATGTCATGGTGGTGCACGACATTCCCGCCGGGGCGAATTGAGTGCCGCGGTTACGCCGTGCTGGCGTGCTCGCCGCATTCGCGCTGCTGTTGGGGGGTGTCCCGCCCGTGTTCTCAGCCGATGCGCCGCCGGCGTACAGTCCTCAAGGAGCGGATACCTGCCTCGGCTGCCATAACGATGCGACGACCACAGGAATATTCCGTACCAAGCACGCCCGTCCGGATGATCCACACGGTCCCTTCGGGCACGGCGGCCTGCAGTGCGAGGCCTGCCACGGGCCGGGCGGTGCACATGTGCGTGCGCAAGGCGGCCCGCTGGCCGGCATGCTCGACTTCGGCCCCAAGGCGCTGACTCCGGTCCCCCGGCAGAACGCACAATGTCTTAGCTGCCATCAGTTGAATACTGCCCATGACTGGGCGATCAGTGCCCACGCGGCGAACAACGTGGCCTGCGCAAGCTGCCACACGTTGCACGCGGCCCAGGATCCGGTACTGACCGCGGCCACCCAGATCGATGTGTGCACGGGCTGTCATCAGGCGCAGCACACCGATCTCTTCAAGCCTTCGCATCATCCGCTGCGTGAGGGCAAAATGGCCTGCACCTCCTGCCATTCACCGCACGGCTCGACGGGGCCGGCGCAGCTGATCAAAAACACCGTCAACGAGACCTGCACTTCCTGTCATGCGGAATTCCGCGGCCCGTTTCTGTGGGAGCATCAGCCTGTTACCGAGAATTGCGACAACTGCCACCAGCCGCACGGTTCGGCGCAACCGGCCCTGCTCACGATCCGCACACCGTTCCTGTGCCAGACCTGTCACGAGGGCGCGGGCCATCCTTCCATCGCGAACACGCCGCAGGGTTTGCCGGGCGGCATGCCGAGCGCATACCTCCTCAGCGGTGGCTGCATCAATTGTCACTCCCAGGTGCACGGCTCGAACCATCCGTCCGGCCGGGCCTTGATGCGCTAGGGAGGTACCAATGCGGCGTCTTCGGCGTAGATCTTACTCGGCCCCCGCCTGGGGCGCCCTTGCCACACTCGCGGTCGGGTCGGCGTCCGCGGATACTCCTGCGCCACCGGACACGAGCGGTTGGAAGTGCGCGCAGTGCCCCTTCCTGCAGGGCGCCGAGGGGCAAGTCGAGGCCGGCGTGCAATACGCCACGGGGGCAAACGCCAGCTATGGCCGCTACACCGGACTGGACCGCAGCGGCGCCTATGTCGATGCCGGAAGCAGCGGTCAATTTCGCCGTTCGGATGGCACGTATGTCAATTACAACCTGGAGAGTCTGGGGTTGCCCTCGCGCGAGGGCTATGCGAATGCCGGGCAGGAAGGACTGTACGACCTGCGCATCATCTACGACGGGCAACCCAGTCGCCTCTACGACACAGCGGTAACCCCCTACCAGGGCATTGGCAATGGCGTGCTCGCGTTGCCGGCGAACTGGGTGAATGCCGGCAGCACGGCCGGCATGGCGCAGCTGCGATCGAGTCTCTCACCGCTTGATCTTGGGTTCGACCGCAGCACGGTGTCCGTGCTGGGCAAGCTGTTCGCGAGTCCCCGTTGGACCCTGTTCGGTGAGTTCCAGCGCCAGGAAAAGGAGGGCACCGACCTGACCAGCGCCAGCTTTCTCACGCAGGCCGTGCAGTTGCCCCAGCCGATCGACTATGTCACGAACTCCATCGACGCGGGTGCGGCTTGGTCAGGCCACGCGGCGAGCCTGCGCTTCACCTACACCGGCTCCTGGTTCGACGACGACAGCGATTCACTGACCTTTGCGAATCCCTATCTGCCGATCGTCCCCGGCTCCACTCAAGGCCAACTCGCGCAGCCGCCCGGCAACACTCTGCAGCAGCTGGCGGCCACCGGCACTCTGCTGTTGCCGTGGTTCGGGACGTCCCTGAGCTTCACGGCCTCGATCGGCCGTCTGCTGCAGAACCAGGCGTTCCTGCCCATCAGTACCTTGCCCGGTTCCGGATTGCTGACGCCTGGCTCGCTCAATGGCGACGTCCACTTGTCGCATTACGCACTCGGCCTCGCCTCGAGGCCGCTCTCAAAGCTCACCGTTCACGGGAGTGCAGCCTATGACGGGCGCGATGACGAGACGACACCGCTCAGCGTCGACTATATCGTGACGGACACCTTTGCCGGCGGCACGGCCGTCACGCCGCGCTACAGCGAGGATCGCGTGCGCCTGGATGGCGGGGCCGACTACGCACTGCTTAGCTGGGTACGGCTTGGAATTGGCGGGGAATATCAAAGTACCCATTATGGGCCGGGTCAGGTCCTGACTTGGCTACAGGACAACACGAGCTGGGGACGCGCCTCAATCATTCCCCTCGACAGCCTCACCTTCACGTTGAAGGGCGGCGATGGCCTGCGCAAGACCTCCTCATTCGACATAGCGGCGTTACCGGCCGGCGAGAACCCCCTGGTTCGCGACTCGAACTTCGCGCCTCGCGAGCAGGTCTTCTACTCACTCACCGGAGCCTGGTCGCCCACGGCCACCTTCACCGCGAGCCTCGAGGGGTATTTCGCCAACGACGACTATCCGCTGTCGCAGCTCGGACTGCGCAGCGAGCATGAGCGGCGCATCTCGTCCACGCTCACCTGGGCGCCGCGCGACAGCCTGAGCTTCTACATGGATGCCGGCTACCAGTCCCTGTATGGCCTGCAGTACGGTTACGTGGGACCAGCGGCTGCGCCGTGGCAGATCGCGGACTCGGAACGCTTTTGGAACGCGGGCGTTGGCGGCAAATGGGTGGCCAGCCAGCGCTGGACGCTATCGGTGGACGGGCTCCACGCCCCTTCATACGACACCACCAATTCCGTGATTGGCGGCCTGACGCAGTCGTTTCCGCAGAATGGCAGCCAGCTCGACTCGCTGCACTTTACGGCGACGTACAGTCGTAATGCAGCACTGCAGTTCAACATCCGCTACAGCTTCGAGAAGTACGACATGAATGACTGGGCGCTGGGTGGTGTTACCCCTTCCACCGTCCCGAACCTTCTGGGGATGGGTCTTCAGCCTTATCACCACAACGTGAGCCTGTTCGCGCTCACGGTTCGCTACAAACTTGGTCCTTCCACCGCGAGCGCACCGAAATAGAAACCCTGAATACGAAACCGAAGACTTACTTGGTCGGGAGCGGCATCGGCTCGTTGGCGGCGGCGCTCCAAGCCTTGATCAAGGCGCTCGAGTAACGGGCGGCTCGTGGCCGGCCAGTCAATTTCCAAACCCGGAATTAGCTGTTGTGAGTGCGCAACCGCACAGATCCCGCTGGCGGAAAACGCGGATGATCGTCGGCAAGTCGGGCGATTTCGTTTCGACGGAAGGAGACCAACATGGGTCATGGTTATTGGAACGATCTCTATTTGGGCTGGGGTGGGTTTCTCTGGTTCGGTGTGATATTTCTTCTATTCTCGAGCTTCGGGAACTGGGGCTATACCTATCGGGCGCATCGCCGATACGAGCAATTGGCGCCGAAAGACGCATTCGACATTCTCAGCGAGCGCTATGCCCGCGGAGAGATAAATCGGGAAGAGTTCACACTGATGAAGTCTGAGATTACCCGGGCCTGATACCGGGTCCTCACTGTTTTCTGTCGCTGCTCTGCGCTGAAACTCGATCCGCCGCAAATCCTTGAGCCTCTCACCCACGGTAACGTCACTCAACTCCTCGGCGACGACGGAACAGATCGCTTCCGGAGCGATCTACACCTGTCCCATGCATCCGCAGATGCGCCAGGCCGGCGCAGGTTCCTGTCCGATTTGTGGGATGGGGTTGGAGCCTGTCACTCCCAACGTGGAAACAGGCACGAACCCAGAGCTTCGGGACATGCGTCGCCGCTTTTGGGTCGGCGCGCCGCTTGCGCTGGTCGTGCTGATCCTCGCCATGAGCCATGACATCCCCGGTCTCGGTGCTATTGCCAATTCGCCGTGGTCTGCCTGGGTTGAACTCGCAGTGTCGACGCCGGTCGTCCTGTGGTGCGGCTGGCCGTTCCTGGTACGCGGAATGCGATCGCTCAGGCGACGCCAGTTGAACATGTTCACCTTGATTGCGCGCCTTGCGACTGCGCCTCGTCAAGATCACCGTGTGAAACCTGCGTGGCCTATTGAATCTCCGCCTGGCCCCGGCTTGACGGCGCGAAATTCTGGGTTCTCCAGCCTCACTTATCCGCACATCATTCGACCGAATCCTTACGGACCTCGGCCTCCGCCTGCGCCTGCGCCTGCGCCCAATGCTGAACGGCCGCGCCGTCCTTGCGGCCTCCCTGCTCGTAGAGCGCATAGGCTCGCTTCGAGATGCGGGCAGTCAGGTCGGCCGCTGCCTTGGTGGTGGCCTGTGTCGTAGCCTGGCACTGCGTTGTGTGAGGCTCTTGTTGATTGCCCGCCTTGCGGGCTATCCCGAGACGCGAGAATACTGGAACCTTTATCAAATCCAGAACGAACGCGAACACGACCGCGCCGACAAGTGCGCCGGCGACGGGACGGATCGGAAGCGGCGTCATGGCGATTCCGCCCACGGCCAGCGTCGCGGCGATTGCAATATCGGCGATGGACGACAGCACGAGCACCAGGCTTGGGCGCGATTCCCATAAATGGCGGCGTTCGCGAATGGAATAGATCGTCGCCTGGCTGCCGAAAACGAGCACGATGAATGTCAAGGTCCTGAGGGCGTCGGGTCCGAGGTGCAGGGCGAATTTGCCGATTGCCAGAGCGCCGGCACAGAAGGCCAGCAGGCACATGCCGAGCATGATCGCCGCCACCGTCAAGCTCCCGATGCGCCACGCATTGGGCGTCGGGGATGGCCGCACGTTGTCCGTCGTCAATCCCATGGCGAGGAAATCACCGGCGACCATCACGATGACCATCAGCATCGGAGTCAGGATCGAACGCCCGGTCATGATCACGCCGACCACCAGCAACATGACCGTCACGAGCTTCTTGATAATCGAGTTCAGCGTGTAGGTCTGGATGCGTTGGAAGGTTATCCGGCCTTCCTTGACCGCAGCGACGATGCCGACCAGTCCTGGCTCGGTCAGCACCATGCCGGCGGCCGATTTGGCGACATCGGTAGCAGTCGAGACCGCGATGCCGATCTGCGCTTGGCGCAGCGCCGGCGCGTCGTTGGCACCGTCGCCGCACATGCCGACGGTGTGACCGGCCTTCTGGAACGCTTTGATGAGCTTGTATTTGTCTTCCGGCAGCACGCCGGCATAGACAGCAAATTGCTCGGGATGGACGTTCTCGGGTAGTGGTCCAGGCGGACAGACGGCACCGTTGAGCCCCACGGCATGCGCGACAATGGCGGCGGTCGCTGGCGCGTCCCCGGTTACCATCACGGTGCGCACTCCCAAGTCCTTTAATTCGACCACGAGTTCGGCCGAATCGGTGCGCGGCGGGTCGCTGAGCGCGATGAGTCCGGCCAGCTTCAGCGCCGTCGGCGCTCCGGCCGCCACCGCCAGGACGCGGAACCCCTGCGCTTCGAGCGCCGCAGCGGCTGTCGCCGCATTCGGCGAGGTTTCGGCAAGCCGGATGACCGCGTCAAAGGCCCCCTTGACGATCCGTTGAGTGGCACCAGTCGAACCCGTGGCGGTGGCCTCCGACATTTTGTGCGCCGGATCGAACGGCACAAACGTGACCAGCTTGAGGGCATCGGCACCGGTCTCCGTCGCCGCGGCAGCACGTATTGCGCCATCGACCGGATCCTGTCCGCCATCAGAACTGGCCAACGCAGCGAGCATCAGAACATGCGGCTCATCGAAGCCGGGCATGGCATGAACGCTCGTCACTTTCAGAGCGTTCTGGGTTAGCGTACCGGTCTTGTCCGCGCACAGCACATCCGTCGTTCCGGCTTCATCCACCGCGGAGAGTCGCGTCGGCAGCACGCCCCGCTTGGCGAGGGCCCGTGCACCGAGCGCCGCCGCCAGCGTGAACGTGGCCGGCAGCGCGACAGGTATCGACGCAAGGACCGCAGTCAAGACAAGCGGAATGATCTCGGAAAGTGGCAGCTTGAGCAGGTAGGTATAGCCTACGAGCAGGACGATGACCACGCCGTTGAACGCAGCCAGATTGCGCACCACACGCAACACTGCCGTCTGCTCGGAACTCACGACATGAGCCGTGCGCACGAGTTCTGCGGTGCGACCGAACTTGGTGCGCGTTCCGGTCGCCGTGACCACCGCCACCGCCTCGCCGCGACGGACCAGCGCCCCGGCGAACGTCTGAACCCCCGAGCCGGCTTCGATGGGGACTGATTCCCCGGTCAGCATGGATTGATCGAGCAGCACCTCCCCCCCGGTGAGCGTCACATCAGCTGCGACCACTCCGCCGAGCGACAGCTTCAGCAAATCGCCCGGCACGACCTCGGCGGCAGGGATGGTCTTCCACTCTGCATCGCGACGGACGGACGCATTCAGCGCGAGCCGCGACTTCAGCGCGGCGAGGGTCGCCTGGGCGCGGCCCTCCTGGAATAGTCCAATCGCGGCATTGAACACCAACAGCGTGGCAATGATCGCGGCCTCGAGGTACTTACCGAGCACCAGTTCGAGTACGACCGCTGCTTCGAGCATCCATGGGACGGGCGCCCAGAACTTCTGCAGTGCCTGGCGAAACGGATGAATCGTCGTATCGGGCATGGCGTTCGGCCCGACCGTCTCCAGGCGATGGCGTGCCTCCGTGCCCGACAAGCCTTTTTCCTGAATATCCTTTGCTGCCGTTGCCGAATCGGCCAGCGGTGCGCCAGAGGATGGCAGTGCACTCATCGGGGCCCTGTTCTAGCGTAGCGCGCGCCACTCGCGCGCGAGCTTGGCGTGTACTGGAAGGTCCTGCACCGTTACTAGAGCGGTGTGGGTTTCATCGGCCGGTAGTTCAATGGACCCCTGCTCACGAGAGAGTATTTGCGCTTCATTCAACTCGGTATCCATGGTTCTCCCTGCGTAGGCCCGTTACCACTCCTACTGACTCCTGCCCTGCCGTATCTCGCGGGCGTCCAAAGCCTTCCATTACTAGCGCAGCCGCCATCCGCGGTCCGTGCGGTATCGCACAGCCGCCTACTGATTTAGGTATCCGAGTACGGCTCGGTGCCGACGCCTGATAGGTGTTTAAGCGTATGGACGAGGGGCGGTAACCGCGGCATCCTCCATGGCTCGACACGGCATTGCGCCTGTATTGGAGAGACAGTGGTTTTCCGAGCGAAGCAATTGATCGGTTTGCACGTCCAGGCTTCCGACGGTGCAATCGGGAAGATAAGGGACGTCTATTTCGACGATTATGGGTGGACCATCCGATACCTCGTGGTCGAAACGGGTGTGTTTTTTGAAGGCGCGCAAGTCCTGATATCGCCGAACTCGGTGTCCCACATCAACTGGGACCACCGCCAGGTGCAACTGACACTTGATATGCACCGGATCAAGGCCAGTCCTCCGATCGATACGGACAAACCCGTCTCCCGCCAGCACGAAGAGCAATACTTCGACTACTACGGTTACCCGTACTATTGGACAGATCCTTCGCTCTGGCTCAAGGAAACCTACCCCGTTCGACCCTTCGGTACCGCACCCCCCGCCCACAACCTGCCCGGTATTCATGGCGAGGCACCGTTAAATCCCAGACTGCGCAGCGCCAATGAAGTAACCGGCTACGGCATCGAGACCACCGCTGAGCCCATCGGGCATGTCGAAGACTTTCTCATCGACTCTCTGACTTGGGCGATACGCTACATCGTGGTCGATACCCGACACTGGTTCTCCGGTGGACATGTGGTGATTCCGCCGAACTGGATCAAAGAGGTCGACTGGGGCCAACGTATCGTGCACGCCGCTGTAACCCCTGACAGCGTGAGAGGCGCGCCGGAGTTCACTCCGAGGACCGACTTCTCCCTGGCCTATGAAGCGAGCCTGTACAAGCACTACCAACGCGACACCAACTGGCAGTAGCGCACGTTCGGGTCTGGCGGGCGCGCTCCTTACGCGCCCGAATGCGTCGTACTCCAATGTGCACCACCGAACGGATACCTGACGCGAAGCGCAATACAGTACGGCGTGCCCCTCAGTCCCCGCGACATCCGCGATGGCGGGGGGCGTTGCCGGCACGCGTCATTTCAATAAACGAGACCACCATGAAGACTGATTCCGAATTGCAGACTCACGTTATTGCGGAACTGAAGTGGGAGCCGCTGCTGCGGGCCGCCGAAATCGGCGTTTCGGTGAAAGATGGCATCGTCACGCTCACCGGCACCGTTGACAGTTATGCGAAGAAGCTACAGGCCGAAGACGCTGTGAAGCGAGTCGCCGGCGTCAAAGCCGTGGTGGAAAAGATCGACATCAAATACGCGAGTGTGGTCAATAAGGACGATGGCGATTTGGCCAGTGAAACAGTCAACGCCTTGAAGGCGTCCGGGGAAGTGCCCTCCGACAAGGTTACGGTAAAGGTGGAGCAGGGCTGGGTGACACTTGGCGGAGAATTGGAATGGAACTCCCAAAGTGACGCTGCAATGGGCGTTGTGCGCCATGTTCCGGGCGTAACGGGCGTCTCAAACGAAATCACGATCCGATCCCGCACGGATGACGCCATTGAGACAGCAGATATAAGGAGTGCGCTGGACCGCAACTGGGCCGTGTCCAATAGAGACATTTTCGTGAAGGTCTCCGGCCATAAGGCAACGCTCACCGGGACGGTTCATTCCTGGTATCAGAAGGATGAGGCGGAACGCATTGCGTGGAATGCGCCGGGGGTTTGGCAGGTCGATAACGCTTTGTTCGTCGAATACGACAACGAATAGCAGCGATTCACACCAATGATCAGCCTCCTATGTGTCGCCATTTTCCTTGCCGGGGCCGGGCTGATACCACGATTGAAAACGTGGCGTTCACTGTTTTTCGGAAGCGGGCTGCTGGCCTACTGAACTTGCCTGTCACAGGCGTCTAACCCGATCTCAAGGATCATGATACATCGTGTAAAGCTTCCGCTACGGCCGCATCCGGCGTCGTGAAGTTCGTCCGAACTCTGTCCATCGCCGCTTGGATGCTGGCCAGTGTCACTGCCGGTGACGTTTTCCCTGCTGCGCTCGCCGCGACGGCCGATGCCCCGTATCCATTAAGCTCGGGAACTCACAAGGTACTGGTCGAGCAGCGCGTAAGTGGCGTCAGACGCAGCTATTACGTCCACGTGCCCGCCGGATATAGCGGCAGCGCGCCGCTCCCCGTAGTTGTCGCACTTCACGGGGCGTTCAGCACCGCACGCGAACTCGAGCGGCAAAGCGGACTGAGCCTGCTGGCGGATCGGGAGGGATTCCTGGTCGTCTACCCTCAAGGAATCGGCTTGGGCGATTGGTTCCGCCACTGGAACTCGGGCTATTGCTGTGGCAAGGCGCGAAGGATGAATCTAGACGACGTTGGTTTCGCGCTCGCCGCGGTCGATGATGTGGCTAGGCGGAACCCGGTGGATCGCTCACGGCTATACATTGCGGGATTTTCAAACGGCGGGATGCTGGCCTATCGCATCGCCGCGGAGCATTCCGACATCGTGGCCGCGGTGGCCGTCGTTTCCGCCACCATTGGCGGTGTTCCCGCACCGAACGAGCCGGAATGGTCGATCGTGCAGCCGAAGATGCCAGTGGCTGTGCTTGCAATACATGGTGTCGCCGACGCGAACATCCCTTTCGAAGGCGGGCGGGGAGCGCAGAGTCACGGCGAAAGCAGTGCGATCTCAGTGGCGCGCTCGATGAGATTTTGGGTCGACGCCGATCGCTGCGGCGCCCAGCCGCAGGTCGAGTCACTGGCTCGAGGTCACGTAGAACTGCAGTCGTGGTCCGGCTGCCATGACGACACGCAGGTGGTGCTCTATAGCCTCAACAATTGGGGGCACGAGTGGCCGCAGGAGAAGCTACTTGGCGGATTCGACGCCACCGGGACCATTTGGCGGTTCTTTGAGCGACATCGGATCGCATCGGACTCCCATACGACGGCGAAGTAACGACCGGAGCCGGACGGAATGTTCGGAGCTATTGCCTATCCCAAACATCGACCCTCGTGGTCGGCGTTCCATCGGGTCCATGCCCGACAACAGTTTCAATCATGTGCTTGCCGTCGTCTGACAACGAGAAGACCCGAGTGTTGCTTGGGCGGCCTTTAAAGCCTCCGCCCATGACCATAATTCGGCGACTCGGCATGCTCATCGACACGACGTCATAGTCTGCATTGCCAATAGCCGGAGTCGGTGTCCCATCGGCCTTGAACGTGCTCGCCCCATGCCTCCTGGCCCCATCGTGGTCGATGATGTCCACGCTCATCTTGTATTGACCCCCACCGACGGCCGTCAGCACGATAGTGACGCTCTTGGGCGGGTTAGGAATGGCCAACTTTGACAGATCGACAGTCCACGTTCCCATCAAAGGGTCCGCTGAATCGGCCAGGGCCGGGACGGTGGACCAAAGCAATACCAGAAGACCGGTAACAATAGAGGCAAGTCGAGTCATGATAACCCTCCCGCGCTTTTGCGCCTTCGGTTTGGTATCCGGTTCCGTCGAGTCTAACTTTCTTTTGACCCTAACGTGCCGGTCACCGATGACCGCTTTACAGCCGCGAGTTGCAGCAAACAGTTAAGAATCTATTCGGAGCGCTCGCTCTAACGAAAGGTAGGCGGCCAGAAGGCCATGAGACATTACTCCCCACGGAGGAGAACTTTAAACACCTCTATGTCTCTCTCGCCGATACCCTTCTTGTAGCCGCCGTCGCAATTGACATGAAGATGGCCACAATACTGCATGCTCAGGAAAGCGAAAGTATCGCGGAACATCGAGATGAACGCTGGTGAGATCACGTCGATTCCGGATGTCGCCACGACAAATGCGCGCTTTCCGCGCAGCTGCCGCCCTCTCTCACGAAGGTCCGGTAACTCCAGCAGATCGCTAAGGCGATCAATAAAGGCCTTCATTGGCGGGGGCACGGAGTACCAATAGACCGGCGCAGCGAAAACGATTTGGTCGTGCTCCAAGAGTTTGGTCATCAGTGGCTCGAACCCATCCGCCCTGTTGGCGTGGGCGTAGTCGTACGGCGTTACATTGGATTCAGACAGGTCTACGATCTCAAATCTCAATTCCGCCGCGATCTTGTCGAGAATGGCGCCGGTATTCCCGTGGCGGCGCGAGCTGGCAAAAAGTGCGATCGTGCTAAGCATCGTTAGAGCCGCCTCAAACCCTTGCTTCGGTTCCTCGCATGGTAACGCAGTCGACGAATGTCCGGTTCGGAGCATCGATTTTGGTTAATTCAGTGGCTGCAGTTGGCCGAAATGAGCCAATCGCGGGTCGACGCGTCCAGTTCTGGTGCGGGGCGACATGACAGGCCGCTCGTGACCCAATTCCGTCAATCCCGACTGTCGGCTTTCCGGGGGCCTGAAGGCGATCGGGACTCTTCCACGGCTTCCTCCTGCTTTAGCCGTTCACGTGCCTTGCACGGTCCATTACAAAACTGCGTCTATCGCGGCGATGGGGCCTCGGTGCAAGCGTGAGACAGCGCCGTTCTGATGGGCTCCTCCGCCTGGGCACGGTTCCACTGCGCCAGTGACTTCAGCGAGTGAGACTGATGCAACCATTGCGCCATGCGCACGCCGAGATAATAGCCCGTGCGCCCCGGCACTGCCGATCGAGCGTCTGAAGTGTTCCCTCCGTTATCGACATTGTGTCCATGGGACTCGCCTTGGCGTTTAGTTGTTGCTCCACGTAAGTTGCGAGGCCTTCGGCCCATAGCCTTACCCACAACGGCTGGTCCTGCTCGGGATGGAATTCGAAATGCGGGTAGTGATAACGATGGAATAGTTCATGCTCAATTAATGGCGTCAGATTGGTCTCGTGCAGATACGCGATATTGTCCAACCCCAGCAGCAACGACTCTCGCCCAGCGATCACTTGCGAGCGACCATTGAAGCAACCGAGCGCCACCATGAGATAGATGTCTCCATGCCAATTCGTATCAGGGAGGGCCACGAAAAAGCGTGCGCGCGCGCGCGATAGTCATCGGTAGCGTCCGCTGCAAACTCCGCATCGGCCCCACCAGTTGCGGTAGCAGCGGCAGGTATTCCTGATCAAGTTCCGCTTCTTGAAGGTCCTTGCCACACGGCGCTTGGAGGTCGCGCCAGACGGCCGCATTCGGCTGCAGATAGAGACGATTCAGCGTGACGCGCTGTTCCGGGATGGGGATGTGGAGGGAACAACCTTTTGAAAACTCACAGCTATCGCGCCAAGTCCGGCGGCGTTCTATTTCGGGCCGGCAACGCCGATCAAATTGCCTTCGAGGTCCTCAAACTGACCCACCACAACCTTCCCGTTAGGGTTGGCAGCGGGTCCCAAGAGGCGGATTCCCCCAAGCCGCTCAGCGTTCACAAGCGCGGTCTCGACATCCAGAACCCAAACGTAAAAGAGAGCCCGAGGTGCGTACCCGCTCCCGCCGCCGACACCCCCTGGGATGCCGACGCCATCCGGCCCCTTCATTGTGTCAATGAAACTGTACTTACCTTTCTCGGAAATCGTCTGAGCCACCGGAGCATTAGCGTTAAATGTCCAGCCAAAAAGCTCGCGATAGTAGTCGCGGAGGGTCTCCGGGTTGGCGCCAATGATTTCAAAATGCACAACTGGTTGGCCCATGATGCACCTCCGATAAATTTCTGTCCGGGCCTACGTAGACGATACGTCTACCTTGGTTCTGTTAGCGGCCACACCTCGACGACGCCGTGGGCCACCGCACAAGGTGTTTTCGACACCATTTTCACTGCCTCCTCCAAGTCTTTGGCTTCAATTACGGTAAAACCGGCTACCGGTAGCGCGGATGTCATGAAGGGCGCGTTGTGGGTCTCGATCTTGGTTGCGTCAGGATTTCTTACCTGAACAGGTGTGCCGGCGACACCCATTACAGCTCCAGCTTCGAGGAGCCGCGCGTCGTGCGCATGTGCCGCATCGCGAACGGATCCCTCCGTTTTGTCGTATCCTTTGCGATCGCCATATCCGATCGTTACGAATTTCGGCATGGTCAATTTCCCGTGATGGCCAACCGTCAGACCTAATATGCGCGCACCAACACGCGGGGATCTGTACGCCAACGCACATGAAGGGTCAGGAATGGGAATGTCCGCATCCTGAATCTGACTGCAGTGCGAGAGCACAACTGCACGCGAGCATGCGGCAGCTTCCGGACGGGCCGATTACTTCTATGGATGGCGGCTCTGGGCCGAAATGAGCCGATTGCCAGACGACGCCTCCAGTTCTGCTGCGAGGCGCCATGACAGGCCGCTAGTGACCCCGTTGCCGACGGTCGCGGGTGTCTGCTATTGGGCGGCCAGCTAAGGAGCGCCGAGAGCTACGCGCTATTGGTCAAAACTCTGTGTGGCGCAATCCACTCGAGATCTAGCTTGCTTGCCGATCGTTCGAGCGCCGCTTCGACAACTTTCGCAACCCAGGCGGGCTGGCATGAGGTGTTTGACGCCCATGAGACATAAGACATGTAAGGCGGGGCGAACTTTGGCGCGGAAGCCTTGTGCAAATGAGACCCGCTCGACGATGACGACACAGACTGTCGAGGATTCCCGACAGCGATTCTATCTGACGCCTACTAGGATCGCTCTCAAACACCGGGTACTCCGGTAGGGGAGCAGAACGTGGCGCACAACAGCATCCGGCAGCAGAAATACTTTCCAACAGATGAGCATGCAGCATCTACGTCGGCGACTGCCGTGGAGCCTGTCCAACACATGCGGAACGCGCGAAAACCGAATCGCAATCGAATCTGCTCCCGTACCCAAGTTACGCCCATTAAGCCCGGATGCTCCTCGGACGGCAATGGGATGCGCTCTGCCGGCAACGCGCAACTCCGACGGGCAGCGTCTCCGCGGGTTTCCATGCCTGCTAAAGCACACACGCAGCTCGGGCAGGACGCCGCGATTGACAGCGCCATTGCGGGCTTTACAACGCTCGCCCCGACGGAACCCTGCCGCGTCCTCATCGTGGACGACGATGAACTCGTTTTAAGCAGCGTCTCCTCTCTCCTTGAGCGGAGCGGCTACCAGGTATACGCCGCGCGTTCCGGCGAACAGGCAATGCGGGTCCTGAATGCAACGAGCTGCCATATCGTCATTACCGACTGGCACATGCCGGACATGGACGGACTGGATCTGTGTCGTAACATACGATCAAGTGCTAAGAATACTTACATCTATGTCCTGATGCTGACGGTACGCAACGGCAGCGGTGATATTCTGGCAGCGTTGTCGGCGGGCGCCGACGACTATGCCTTAAAGGGAGCCGGTGCCGAGGAAATTCTGGCACGCCTTGAGGTGGGCAGACGCCTTATCTAGGAGGGCGAATGTCACCTTAGTGGAGGTGATTCTGGCTCGCGGTGCGTCTTCTGGCCGGAAGCACCGGATTGACCTCACGGGACCGCCAGTCAGCAACAGGTCCCCTGAGATGGCGGTCCTGCACCCCCGCGCCTGCGTCGCGAGCGGCTGCTTCGAAGGGCACCAATCAGCGCCATGACGCGTTGACATCAACGCTGGCAATTACGTGAACCAGATTGTCAAAAGATACCAAAAAGAAATGCCCCAGCTTTTCTGGGCGCATGAGCTGGTACTGATCCAGCGGTTTGGAATCGAGCAACCGCATCAGCGGGAAGGTCCAAGAAGGGCGAAGACCGCGTTCCAATTTCGGAAGCGACTCTATCGCTGGCGCTGAAATGGATCCCCCCGGGGCTTCGTCTTCACCGGCAAGTACAACGATATGCCGGAATCTCAATATAAGATTGCGATTGGGCCCTCCAGCTTCGGAGAATTTCATTGATACGGTCGCAACGCCGGCGGAACTTTCATATGAGAAACTGATGCCGTCACTAGGGGGCCCGGTCCCGATTTAACATGCTCCCCGCTATGTGAATCTGGTAAGGCGTTTCCCGATGCGCCTCAAGCTTGGATGTTAATGCCGCCTCAGCGCAGGCAGATCATAAAGAAGATGGCTGCCAAGTCGTTTTCGCCGACATCGTCCACATAGCCTCGAAGCTCGGCATACCTGTAGATCCACCAATCCGCAGGATAGGGTTCTGCACCAATGTCTGCCATGCCGAACCGGGAGGCGCTGATTTCCGGCGTGTTTACCGAAGACGGTCTATTCTCTGGCGCTGAATGAGAAGCGTAAGAAGGACCCCAACGGTGTTCTGCGCGGAAAAGTCGCGATTCGCGATTACTGGGCCATCGGACTCGCAGCAAGTCCACCGCTGCGATTCGAAGTGATCGATGTTCATGTCGGCCTGAATATCATTGGAATTTTGTATCGGAGCGTCGGGCGACTCCGTGTGATCGAACTGCTCACGTTCAATGAAGATAAGGAGGTGATTCGCGGTAGCGGTCGTTATCCAGGCCCCGCCTGATGACACGCCTTTGCCTGTTGCCGGCGCCATGAGGCGACGTGAATCTGCTTATGCCACTGAACCGAATAGGCACATCGGTTCACCGGCAGCCTATAGCCGCTGGTGGGCTGGCGTCTGAACGCTCGGCCATTTGAATGAAGTTGGTGGCTGTTTCGTTAAATGCCTCAGAAGCCATGAGTTGAATGAAGTGATTCGGGGAGCGGACGATGACGTGCCGGCCCTGAGTGAATTCGGCGCTCACTTCGCCGACTGCATCGAAGGTCGGACTCCAACCGCCCGTGACGATTAGAACGGGAATACCGGCCTTGCCTACGGCATGGGCCGCTTTCCGCATTGCGTCAGCGGAGGCGACGCGCGCCCGCAAGAGAGCGCACCCGAGTTCCTGCGCTGATTGGCGGTCAAGGTCTATTGCCACCCCGTCGGACGTTCCTTGAGAGAGAACACCGAGGTCGCGCGCAAGGGTCAGGCCGTAGTCTGCGGGCGTTTGCGCCGCGAGCCATGCCTCGCCCATGCGCAGAAAATCGGCGCGCGCACCCCGGTTGGTCCGCATTGCCCGGCTTCCTGGCAGCAGCGGAATCAACGCCGGCTCGATCAGGATCAGGGAGCGCACCGCCGACGGCCGGCGAGCCGCAGCCAGCAGCGCGACCGCGCCGCCAAAGGAATGGCCAATCAAATGGGCTCCATCACCCAGTTCGGCCGAGGCCCAGACCGAATCCGCCTGCATGTCGTCGGGGCCGCGGCTCGGGGTCTGACCGAAACCCGGTCGGTCGGCCACGCGCAGTTGCAAGCCCTTTTCCGCCAGCGCCTTCTGTTCGCGGAAGGTTCCGGGGCCGCCCCCAAGTCCTCCCTGAACGCCGCCATGGATGAGCAGAACCCTCGGTCCGGTCTCGCCCCATGTAGTCGTGTGGATCGGGAATGCCGCGGCCAACCCAGTCGGTATCTCGGCCGGCGCCGAACACATCGCCGCCAGGGCGGCCCTGTGGCGAGGCAGTCGCCGGGCCAGATTCAGGCCCCGTAGGACGAAGCTGGATCTGAAGCCGAGCCGGCCCCCCGCCGCCGCCGCGATCAGTGCGGTGACGGCCAAGACGATTAAAGTGACCATGCCTTATGTCCTTCGCCGCGGGGTTGCTCTCGTGCCGGAGGGCGCAGGCAGCCCTGCTGAGAGCTGTACCAGGGCCTCGCGCAGCAATGGCGCCAACGCCGTGGGCGGATCAGCGTGCAGACACGCGTCGACGGCGACCTGGGCCACGACTGTCACCGCAGCGGCGAGGAGGCGCGGATAGACGTCTTGCCGGGCGTCCGTGCCGGTGCGTTCTGCAATGGCCAGCACGAATGCATGGTCGGCAACAAGGGCGCCTCGCAGGAGTTCGGCCTGGGTGGCCGTTGCGCCGAAGATGATGCGGAGTTCCGCAGCAGCCTTGCGGCTAGGGGGCGTATGGCCGCGAGCCACGTCGCTCCAGGGAGCGAGCATCACCGCAATGATCGCATCCCAGAGAGGCTCCTCCGGAGGACGGCCGCGAAGCGCCTCAGCCGCATAGACCATGCGATTGATGTACCGCGCCACCAATGCTTCCTGTTTGTTGGCGAAGTAGTTGTTGAAGGTTCGCATCGAAACATTTGCTTCGGCGGCGATATCTTCCACGCGAAGAGCGTCGAGGCCGTGCTTGAGCGCCAGCCGCATGGCTGCATCGGCCAATGCATCCCGCGTCTCATGCTTTTTGCGCTCTCGCAATCCGCCGGATTTGAGCGCGGTCGCGGGCTTGATAGGCAACACGGGTATAGCCTTGCACAAAGTTGCCTAGCACGCAACATTGCCTAGTCCGCAAATCTTCTGTGCTGAGTTAGCCCGGGATGCAACTTCGCCCCACCCACCTCGCCGGCGTTATTTCGACCGATCCCAACGCCAGCTCCCGGGCGGCACGCCGACGGCTTTCCGGAAAGTCGCCGTGAGATGGCTCTGGTCGGCGAATCCGCATTGGATTGCGATGTCGGCGATGCTGCGTCTGGTTGTCAGCTTCAACAAACCTGTACACTCCCGACAGCAAACTGCCTCGGATTTCATTTAACCACTGCACTGCGACGCCGATCTGAAGCAGTTTGCGAGCATTGTGGGCCAAGCGCGAAGCCTTCCCGTATACGGGGGTGGTATAGACGTTAAGCAAATTCGACAAAGCGGGCTGGATTTCGCTGATGGTCCTTTGTCGTACTCGGTCCCCCTGCACATCAAGCGAGAGTGGGTGAATACCGGAACTGTTCACTCATGTTGGTTTCGGCGGGAGAAAGACAGGGCTGCACCAGCGGTGCTTTACCTGCATGGCGGAGGATACGTAGGCGGGAGCGTCGAGGCGTCACGGGGCATAGCAGCCAGCTTGGCCGCAAATTTACGGGCTCCCGTCCTTGTAGTGAATTATCGCCAAGGTCCCGAGGATCCATATCCCGCGGGGATTGAGGATATACAGGCAGCGTATCGGTGGCTTCTAGGCGAAACCGGGCAGGCGGTCACCATTGTTGGGGACTCTGTAGGGGGTGCGCACGCCATAGGAATGGCGCGCTTGACGCGGCAAGGTGCGGACTACGCCGAGCGCGTTGCGCAATCGCGATGAGTGCTTGGATCGATTTCTCACTATCCGGCTATAGCTGGCAGGCGAACCGAGACAAAGACCTTGTGTCTGTCGAGCTGGGTCCGTACTTTGTGGATAGCTATCTTTCGGGCACCAATCCAGCAGCTGCCAGCGCATTCTTCTTTGATCAGCTGGCGATGGCTCCGCCCATTCTGGTTCAGATGGGGAGCGTAGGAGGACCGCTCGATAGCACTGTCGCCTTCGTCGAGCGCGCCCGAGCCGAGGGCGTAACCGTTGATCTTGAGGTCTATACGGGCATGCCACGCAACTTCAGTAAATTCCGGAGCGCCATCTGTGATGTCGCCTTCAGGCGGCTGGCACTATGGTGCGGCCATTTCTAGCGCACGCGGGCACCCGCTTCGAACTTCGAACGATAGTTCCGCCGGCGCGAGAGTGGTCCATTCCGGGTGCTACGCGGCCAGGCCAAGGGGATCTGCAGCGGTTTGTAACCGAGGATGCCAGCGCTCGAAGTCGCTTCGCAGCTGCTGATTGAGCGCACCCCGGTCCTACCACATTCGCTTCGCGAATCAGATTTAGGACACCTTTCAATATCAAATTGACACTATCTACTTATCTACCGACATCCACATTCGGCGATAGCTGCCCTTTGGGAAGCGGCCGAAGATGACTACCTGCCAACCAATCCCACGACTAAAAACGCGAAAGTGATGGTGAGGAGTACAACACGCCAGCGGTGAAGCAGATCCCATCTACGCCGGTACGTCTTCCAATCGGGAGGCGGATTGGACTTAATACGGTTGTTGATCGGCACGAGGGCGGTGACCGAATACAGAATCGCTAACATCCACAAAACCGCCGATATAGCGATCCAAATCGGTAAGCGGCCCGATTGGTGCCATTGGATTACAGCCTCGGCTAGAGTAAGCAAGAATACAAGAATGTACCAAATTGGCATGAACCTCCCCTGCACACGAGCGAGGGCGCTTGCGGCCGGCAGATGAACATCATCCGGAAGTTTATCGAGCGCTGGATGAACAAACACGGCGATGGCCAGTTCACTTCCAACCATCAATCCAGCGACGATAATTGCGACGACACTTAGGACTTCCATCATGAATTCCTCAACAAACAACAATCTTGAAGTGAGTTAAGGTACCTTCCGCCGAAGCAGAAACGCGGCAACGATAATCATGTAAAGCGCCGTTCCCCAATGAATATAGATGGGTGGCGCAAAGCCAAGATGCTTCAGAATGATCAGCCCGTCGCAGAACGGGACGAAAATCGAAATCGCGAAGATTGTGGCGGTTGTGCGTCGGTCTCCCCTGAAGAGAAACACCAGGACTACGAGACCCGAAAAGATGTCGCGAGTTCCCTTGGTCCACATAAAGGGAAAGGCGGCCGGATCGTGGATTGGAATGCCGAAGCGGGTTGAGGCCCCCACCGGGTCGAGTATGAAGTTGATGCCGAGCCCAATGATAGCGATCGGTATCACGAGAGTGAACCAGAACAGCGGCGAGTTCATTCTCAAGATCGAACTATCAAAATCTGTCTTTATGTTCATCATTTTCCTTTCGTTTCCCGTCAGGTGAGAGGGGAGTTTGTTGAAGGTATGAGAAACGTTGATTCAACGCCCACAATGCCCGAAACATCAAAGTCTCTGGTGTCCTCAGCGAATTCTTTGCTCTGCATGTACCTCCGAGCGACCTCGCCGGGTTCTTCGCCCGCCGCATAGGAGGCCAGTACGAAGAGCCGTGGTTTCACGTCCGCCGCGGCGGTCCAGAAGCCGTGGGCCTCAATCCCGAATTGCGGAAAGCTGTTGAGATGACGGGGATAAATCACTTCCCTGTAGAAATCGAGAGCCTCTTTAGTGCGCAGCGTGTAAACGCGAAGTTCAAAGGTTCGCATTGTCGTATCCTTTTGAGTGAATCGTTGGTTATCAGCAAGTGGGTTCTCAAGCCCCGGCGTACTGGAGAGCAGCATCTGCCAGGACGAGGCCGAGAAAACCGACCGCCGGTATGACATGCGAGAATCGCTCCCGCCATTTTAGAAGCGTCACAAGCGCGGCAAGAATCAAGAGTGATAACCCAACAAGCGCGATGAGCCTCGTGGGCGGAAGCAATAGAGCCGCCGCACCTGCTAGTTCTAGACCTGCCGTCAATAGGCGCCATCCTCGGGGGTAGCCCCAGCGCTGGAAGTCTGCTTCCGCGTTGCCCACATTGAGGAGGTTGACGATCCCCGCACAGGCGAACGCCAGCGCCGTGACGCAATTCACAATTGCGGCAATGCTCATGGTGTCGCTGCGACCACCGGCGGCGAGAGATGACTCGGATGGTCCGCATCGGGGAACGGCCCAGGGCCCTCCGAACGAAAGATATCGACAGCCGAGCGCACGCCATCTTTCATCGTGATCATCGATGTTTTCTCGGTGACCATCGGCACTCGACACGCCGGCGCGTCGAAATGCAAAGGGCCCGGCGGGCTGCCAGAGTCATTGGCTGGGATTATCATTCGTTCACCTAAGGTAAAGATCAAACTGCGAATGTCGCGGACGAAAGATTACTGGGCAATTTTTGCAGGCTGCCGCATCGCGATCACCAGCAACGCACCGAAGATCGCGATGTCTTTGTAGAACATGTGCATCTCAGGCTCACTGTCCGGGTGCAGATGAAACAACGTCGTGGCGACAATGGTAAAGGCCGCCAGACCGAGCGCTGCGACGCGCGAACGGAATCCAAAGAGCAGAGCAAGACTGAGCACCACCTCCAGTAGGACTGTGGCCCAGACAAGCAGCTGCGGGATCGGCAACCCGCGCGCGCCAACAATGGCGGCAGTCTTGGCGAAGTTTGTAATGGATTCGACCGCGGAGCCCAGAAATAGCGAAATCAGGAAAAATCTCCCGACCCCATCCACCATCCGACTCAACGGCCACTTTCCCGACGGTGTTCCCACTTGATTCCCCCTTAAATCGGAAGCTTGTGATGCCCGACCTGGACCGTGATCCAAGTCAGTTCGGTCAATCTCGCCGATAACCGCGCCCAGAGTGCGGACTCTGAAATGAACGGTATTTGCTGTTTGCCGGGTTGCACGACTGTCCGCCTGCGTACATCTGGACGAGAGGCGGTTTGGACCTGACTGCCAGTGAGAGCCGCGGCCTAGGCCGTTGGGGATGCAAATTTCATGACTGTCTTGATCATAGATCAAATACTAAACAGTGTTCACTGTGAAGTGTGCCGAGGGCCATGTCTGTACGGCAGCGAACAATCCATCGATATGCCACCTAGCTTCGTCTGCCGCACACCCAACTCGTCGACTCTTCCTAACGCCAATGAGTTTGACTGCCGGCGTGGCCTGGTCTTGTTTTGTAGGACATTGGAATTTGCGAGGTCACGACGGTTGGGCGCGACGATCTCTTCGAAGCACGCCACGTCGTGCAAAAAGGTGGCCAAGCTTGACTGGATTGGTTGACGTCGGGTCTCCTGCTTCTATCGAGTATAGAGACCGGCTGATATAATAACGCGAACAAAGCCTTAACATTGTGCAGTGTGTGGTCGGGCGTTCGTTTTCTATCAATGCGAGCCACTCAGGTACGATTCCCACAGGAAGTGTTTGGATTGCCGCATGTCTGAGACGCTTCAGGTTTGGGATGTTGAACAGGAGCCGCTGCAGCCGAGTTCGCTATTGGACTTCGTGCCGCTCGATCATCTAGCACTTTTCTTTCCGGACACGGCGCGAGACCTACCTGAGGGTGTGATGGGAATACAGGAACGCCGCGATCGGGAACGGGCCGCGGTTCGCAAACAAATTATCGACGCTGCAGAACAGATCGCTGCAGACAAGGATTTGGACGCCGTGACAATCCGTGCGATTGCCGGTGTTATCGAGTACAGTCCGGCGCTCATCTACGAATACTTTAGTAACAAGGATGAAATCCTACTTGCCCTGATGCGTCAGGGCTTCGGGCGCCTTCATACAGCGCTAATGAACGCCGTTGGCGCGGCGCAGACGCCGGCAGCCGCCGTCGAGGGCATCGGACTCGCCTACTGGGCATTTGCACTTGAGAGGCCCTCGCTGTATCAATTGATGCACGGCTTGCGTGGTGTTCCTTTCGGCACAAATGAAACACCACCGGAAGCTCGTGCTTGCTTCCAGGATCTCCATGCGCCAATAGGGCGCTTGATGGCCGAGGCGGGCCAGCGCGAAGCCCGGGACAGCGAAGAGCAGGCGGAATTGTATTGGGCGTTTTTGCACGGACTCGTATCGCTATGCATGAATCAACGCATTAAAGGCGGTCAGAAGCGCGCGTCAACTTTGGTTCGTCGATTGACAGGTGCCTTCATTCAATGCTGCACTACCCCAACGGTTGCCTCGAAAACTCGAATGCGCCCGATGCCGGTCGCGCGACGCAGTTAGCGGAAATGAATTCGCAGGTAGTGGCGGATGGGTTGCGAGCACGTCGATTCTGCGGGCATCTGGGTCATTCCCTTAGAGCGTTACAAGTGGCGATTGTTACCATCTAGCTCACCGCCCCCAGCGGCCATGAGCGCCTGCCCTACCCATCGGTACTGCCTTCGGAAAGCTAAACAACTACCCGCGACAGCGGAGCAGTGCGAATGGCTCATCGAGCCGATGACTCAATGGATGTGCTCGAGCAATCATCGTTTGATCTTTGAAACGAATTGATGACGACTCCCCGTTTCAGTTCGTCAATGTGGCACGCTGGGAGAGTTCGGAAGCTTTGGCGAGTGCCCTAAAAGTAGTCGCGAAAGAGATGAAAGACGCAGGTATCGATTTCATGGAAGAGATGAAGAGATTAGGCGCGCGCGTCTCGCAGAACAACTATGCTCAGGAAGTTAAATACTAAGAGCTGTTGGCAGTGTCCGGACGTTGAGGCGAACAAGCGGCATAACTTCCTGACAATGATGATAAAAATCATGCGTTTTTCTGGTCTCGATTTTTCAATTTAAAGCTCGCGATCTGTGCGCCTGCCCGGCTCGACATATTACCGAATTTTAGTTATGAGAGATGATGATGACCTTATTGCAATGGGGTGCTTGGTTGATGCTCATGGCCTGTGGACTTTGGGCCGGGGTGATTCTAACTTTTCAAGTCGAGCGGATTAATCTCTGGGCGCGGATGCCTATCGAGCAGTTTGCGGTCGATTTCCGCCGGTCTTTGTTTCGAGTTGATCCCTTGCAGCCCATCCTCGCCGCGTTGGCCAGCATTGCCGGCGGCTACTTCGCCTGGTTTAGCCCCGGAACGCCGCGTCTGCTTGCGTGGGTGGGTGTTGCGCTGATGGTCTTAGTTGTGGTCGCATCTATCGTTATTGCCGAGCCGATCAATTCGCGTTTTCGCGATCTTCCAGAAGGTCAGTTACCGGATGCCGCTGAACGGTATCGGATAGTTTGGCGGCGCTTCCACACGGCCCGCACTATTTTCACGCTGGCGGCATTTGCATGTTGTGCGGGGGCAGTGGTGGCGTCCGCCTGAGTAACGTGACGACCCGGGGCAAAGGCGCCGGTTTCGGTGCAATCTGCGCGAGGGCTAATTTGAGGGAACTCATGCGAGACTTTCATGTCGTTTGTTTAAACAAACCCAACGTGCCTGCGCATTTCAAGTGCATGCTGGTACGGTCCGCGGTGCAAAAGGATCGGACGCCGCGGGCGAATGGTAAGACAATTCCTGGGGAGCGCTTGCTATGACAATGACTTATCACGACGAACACCTGCTCGATCGGGCGGCGATGCTTGTCATTCGTGGGATGATCGCACTTTAACCCATAAGCGAACTCGGGCCAGACGCCCGGCCAAGCTTTGATGCGCTTATGGAGAAAACCCCGGCGGCCGGCGGTATCAGTTATGAGGCCGCGAAAATCGGCGGAGTTTCATTCGACATGCTGACGAAGACATGGGTAGCGTATGCCAACAAGTTGGGGGTTCAGGCGACGACGGAAGACGGTCGACTGATCGGCCCGTTCAACGCCTTTCTTCTGCACCCCGAGCGCGGTTCGCCGAGGTCACAGTTTGTGAGTCGTGGACCCCGCCCCGGTCTGACCCGGAATCCGTGCTCCACTAGACGTGAGGCGGCTCTCTGGGGAGGCGTGCGTGAATCGCCTAAGCAGCCAGTTCCAAGTCGTCAAATACTCCGGTATCGAAATCTCGGTGCGAAATCTTTCGAGCATTTCGCACGGCGGCGGCCACGACTAAGGGTCATGCGGCTGGAGCCTAAGGTGACCACCCAGTTGGGCGCATAGGCTTTTGCCTGCAAATGATCGAGCTATATGCACGAAGGCTCGCCCTCCAGGGCAGCAGCACAGCGCTTGAGCATGTCACGGAGAAGTTTGGCTTCTTTTGCTGACAGTGCGGACAGCATTTGGCGCTCCACCACATCGGCCGCTCGCGTGCCTGCCGCGACTGCCTTTTGCCCGGCCTCCGTTAGCTCGGTCATGATGACTCGCCCATGTTCCGGATGCGGGGTGCGCGCGATCAGGCCCTCGCGTTCGAGATTGACGAGGATCCCCTGCATGGTCTGCGGCGTGACGAATGCCGCGCGGGCCAGGTCGGCGTTCGAGAAGCGCGGGTTGCTTGCAATCTCGAGCAGGACGGCGTTCTGCGGGGCTGTGATGCCGAGCTGAGCGAGCTCGGCATCCAAACGTTGTCTCAAACGATGTTGCGCGATTTTGAGGTTGTAGCCGACCCAATCGGCGCCGTTCCGAGGCCGAGCTTCCACCGTTGACATATCAGGGGCCTTACATTAGTATCAGGACACTGATATTACTTTACAGGGATCTCCATGACAGCACCAGTTGGGCCTGATTTCATCGCCTTGCAAGTTCGAGATCTCGCCGCGTCCAGAAAGTTTTACGTAGAGATATTCGGTTTCGAAGCGGCAGCTTACAGTCCGCCTGGCGCGGTCGTGTTCAAGACAGTGCCGATCCCGCTGGCGCTGCGAGAGCCTATCCGGCAACTTCCTGAAGCCGGGCCACTCGGCTTGGGCATGGTGCTCTGGATCGCCTGCAACGACGCCGGCGTGCTGCACGACACGCTTGTTGAGCGAGGCGGCACCATCCTCGCCCCCCTTGCCGATGGCCCCTTCGGTCGCTTCTTCGTCGCACAGGATCCTGACGGTTACGCGATCACCTTTCATACGGCGCGGAGCTGACCGCCGCCTGCGCCTTCCAAGCAACTTGAGGCTTCAACCGCTCCGGTTCCGCCATTGGCTGAACCGAATTGCCTGCCAATTCCGTTCAAAATGCACTCAAGCGGAAATCAGTTTCCGCGGAAATTCGCTCCTCTTTGGGCCACGATGAGCAAGAAAACTGAACGGATGGCCCTGACGACCGCTCAGTGTTTGAAAAAAACTCTGGCAGACGGAACATACCGTTAGTTAACGCTTTTATTCGCCACTTCCAACGGCACTATCGAGAAGGGCGCTTATCACTAGTGGTCGTTGTCGTCACCAACCAGTAGCCGGTCTAAATCAACGCTCAACAGCGACGCGCGATGGTAGCCCATGAGTTCCGGACGGGTCATCGGGCGACTTGGATCGTCACTGCATCACTGCCCTGCCCTGCCCTGCTGGTCGACGCCCAGGTAGGCTGACCAACGTGAGCAATCCATCGTAGTCGGCCCGGTGAGACAATGACTTGCGACCGAGGCTGCAAAGGCACTACCTGGCCCGTAAACTGATTCCAAACGCGTGCGCCATCGGCGCGTGGCTCCCTTGGACCGCTTCAGATCCCGCCTGTTACCTCCCGCCGGAGCGGCCATGCGCCGTCGAGGCATTCTGCTCTGCAATTTAACATGCTCCCCGTTATGCGCCTTGCATCTATTAGGGCTAGATACAGATGTCCGCTTCTGGCTAAATAAAAATGTCCTGCCTCTATTCGGTAGGCTCGGATCCGAATTGCGACGCACCGCTTCCTGGCGCGAGATTTTGGAGAGAATTGATCATGGAGACAAGCGACCGCGATCTTATCCGCGATAGGAATTATGCTGGCTGTTAGCAGCGCTGTCGGCGATTCGCCACCACGCCTATCTGCCGTCCCGCCCATACCCCCGCGCGTGCATTTCTGCTGGATCGGCCCGCAGCTAAACTGGGCCTCTGCTTTTGCCCTGCTATCGGCGGTGGCGCAGGCCGGCATGGACGAGGCGGTGCTGCACCATACCGATGAACTTGAGGAAGGCGCGGTACTCACCGCGTTGCGTGCCACGCAGAAGTTGCAACTTGAACGTATCGATGCCCGCGCCTACTTGGCCGAGGCCGGGGCGAGGCTTGGCCTTTCGGACAGGCTCTCCGCGCTGTACTCAAGTCTGGCGAACCCGGTGCAGCGCGCCGACGTGTTGCGCGCGGCAATAATTTATATGCAAGGCGGCATTTATCTCGATCTGGACACCATCACCGTGGCGTCGCTGCGCCCGCTTCTGGACGCGGTGCAGTTCGTCGGCACGGAATATATCGTTTGGCCGCATTGGGTGCGCAAGTCACGCTCCTGGGCAGTGTTGGCGAAGCATTTGGCGCTGGATGTCCTGCGCTCCGGCTTGCGCCTGTGTCCTGGTGGCTGGCGCGGCTTTCGGCATGTGGAACACTGGTATTTCAAGGGCGTCAACAACGCGGTGATGGGCGCGCAAGCGGGCGCGCCGCTGTTTGCCGCTTATTTGAAAGCCATGGTGGACCTGCCGCCGACGCGCCAGAGCCAGCCTTACGCGCTGGGACCGGATCTGCTTCAGAGTCTCGTTGGCCATTTTTCCAACACCGAACTGGTTATCCATGAACCCGGGGTTTTCTATCCGCTAGCCCCGGAGATTTCGACGCATTGGTTTCGAACGGGGGCAGCCCGCCTCAATCTAGCGTTGCAGCCGCAAACGCTGGTCGTTCATTGGTATGCCTCGGTGCGCAGCAGGCCCTATACCGCGCTTATTGATCCGGAGTATGTGCGGGCCCACCGTCACACCCAGCTTTACAGCGCCCTGGTCAGCCGAGTCTTGCCGCAACTTTAATCTTCATAGGGTTCAGGGGCTTACAGAGTTGGGGGAGTATCCCCGAATGGCGTTACCCAGGAACGTCGCCGCTTGGGATCCGACACTTGCCAGGCCGTTGAGTTCCAGCTGCACGAAGACCCCCGTGTCCTGCCGTCCGGTGCTGTTGCTCAGTGCCCGGCGCGCCAGGATCCGCAGGCCCCAGCAGCAGCCGTGGTACTCGAAGCCGACGAAGCGCTCCAGCAGCTGGTGCTGGTCCAGGGCGTAGACCACGCGGCCGTAGGCGTTCCAGTTGCGCAGGATCGGCCAGGCAGTGGAGAGGTCCATCTGGTCGAGGGTGTTGGGAGTCTCGTATGCCTTGGCGAGCACAGTGGCGCTGAGCCGGGCCTGGTTAGGGGTAAAGCCCTGGGCGATCTGGGAGGCATAGAAATCGTTGTAGGCCGACGCAACCGCCTGCGCCTGGGCCTGTTGCTCGGCCGGCGTATCCCGCTGGAACCGGTACGCAAGATTAACGACCGCATCGTCTGCCGGTTTGAACTGCAGCTCGACAATGGTGCGGTCGCTTTTGCTGGTGTCAGGATCCCATACCTCACTTAACCCGAGGCTCCAGTTCTTGTAGGCCGTCAGATTCACTTCGGCGACCATGTCCGAGCGCAGTCCCGTGGTTGGCTCGAGCGGAATCTGCACACGGGGTGGCTGGAAATAGTAGGCCTCGCCCAGGGTTGCCGACAGGTACTGCCGGCCGCTGCCGGTCTCCAGCAGCCGGCTCGTGACCGCGGTGGTGACCTGGTTGGCATCACCGATTCGGTCCAGCCCCACGAAGCGGTTGGTGCGGAACAGTTCGACGGTGTTGAGGTCCGGTAGGCCGGTATCGAACAGCGGCAGCTGGTCCTGGTCGCGGTACGGGGTATAGACGTACAGCAGCCGCGGCTCCAGGGTCAGGGTGCGGTGGCCATCCTGCCCGGCCGTGCGATCGAAGACCAGGCCGGTGTCCAGGCTCGCGGTCGGCAGTGCCCGGCTGGGACTGCGGGCCTGTCCGGTGCCGGTGTTGTCGAGCTCGTACTGGGTGAGCTCGTAGGCGATCCCAGGTCGGACGAAGTATCCTGGGCCCTCGAAATGCACAATGGCATCCGGCCGCAGGTCCATGCGCCAACCGGTGACACCGATGTCGCGGCTGAAGTTCGAGATTTCGGAATTGAAGCCGTAGTGCAGGATGCCGGTCGTCCCCAGCACGAAATCGCTGTCGACGATAATCTGCGGCATCCGCGCGTACGGCCGCTGCGTGGGATCGAGCAGCTGTTCGATGGCATCCAGGATCTGGTATTGGTCGAACTGGCCCGACAGTCGCCAGTTATCGTCGCGGTACGAGACCTCGGCCGAGCGCTGCAGGTAGGCCGTGCTGGTACCTTCCGCGCTCTGGCCGAAATCCTGGAAATACAGGCGATCACCGGCGTTGGCCGCATCGACGGTCAGCAGGAAATCATCCGGCAATTCGGTCGTCTGCGTCAGGTGGACGAACGAACGGTCGTCACGTGTCAGCCCCTCTCCCGTCGCCTGGCCGTCATGGGGTAGGTACTGCCAGATCAGCTCGCCGTGCTGGTTGTCGGTCATGTACCGCGCGTCACCACCCAGATCGAGGCCGCGACGCGTGTAGTAGGTCGGGGTCAGCAGCAGGTCCTCGCTCGGTCCGATGTTCCAGTACCAGGGCGTCGACTCCATAAAACCACTGCGACTGCTGGTGCCAACGCTCGGGAACAGGAATCCCGTCTTGCGTTCGTCATCGAGCGGGAAAGACAGCCAGGGCAGGTAGAAGATCGGCACGCCTTCGAAGTCGACGCGGGCGTCCCGGGCGACGCCGGTGTGCTGACCATTATCGATGATTAGCGTGCCGGCGCGGATCTGCCAGGTTTCCTCGGTTACCGGGCAGGTGCTGAAGGTCACATCCTGCAGCCGCAGAACGCCGCCCGGGGTCACATCGACGAGCTGCGCGGACCCGTGAGCGTCACGCTGCAGCAGCTCGAATTGCGCATCCTTGAAGCTCGCGCCCCCGCTCGACGAGTAATGGGCCTGGAAGCCGGTCACATGGATCAGTGGATCCTCGTAGTCCACCTTGCCCTGCACCGCGAACTGATCGCCGGAACCTTCATATTCGGCTTCATCCGACTTCATGGTCCGCTGACCCTGCTGCACCGTGACGTGACCGTTCAGGGTTCCCTTGCCATTCATACCGTAGATGAGGGTATCGCTGAACAGGTCTATCTTGCCGCCGGCCGCGAGACTGGGTTCCTGCAGGGGCGCCGACTTCTGCCGGACCGCCGGCCGCGGCGCGGGGCAGGAGAAGGGCGAGTCCGCCTGCGCCCGGGGCACCGCCGCGCAGCAAACGAGGACGCAGGCCAGCGCCGATCCCGCATGCCGCCTGGAGAATCTGTAAGTTGGGAATTGGTCGGGGTGCGGCATGGGGTCGCGCAGAAGCTTAAGGGAAACTAGGCCAAAATATGCAAGAATTCCACCGCGTACCAAGAGAGTAGTATGAGAACGGCGTCAGCTATAACAGGCTTGCTGCTGTCCCTGATGGTGGACGCAGCGCAGGGCAAGGAATGCAAAGGCATCAATTTCCCGGAGCAGGTTGAGGTAGGCGGCACCCATCTGACGCTCAATGGTCTCGGCGTGCAAAAGGCCACCTTCCTGAAGGTCGATGTGTATGTTGGCGCGCTTTACGTGACTGCGACATCACGCGATCCCAATCCATTGATCGACTCGGACGCCCCCCAGGAACTGGTCCTGCATTTTCTGCGAAATGTGAAGGTAGAAGACGTGCGGAAAGAGTGGACCAGAGATTTCGTACACGTTGCCCCAGATCGACCCATCTCACTCATGCAGCGGGTCGCAACATTAAATACCTGGCTGTCCGACGTTAAGGCTAATGGACGACTGACATTCATTCGTCAACCACGTGAAGGCATCCAGGTGATCGTCAACGGCTTCGTCAAGGGAATAATCCCGGGGGACGATTTTTCGCGGGATTTCATGTCGATCTGGCTGGGTGCCGCGCCTCCCAGCCCCGGGCTGAAGAAGGGGCTGTTGGGCAGCGCGTGCAATTAGAGCGGCGGAAGCACCCATGACCGTTTGCGGATCAGATGTATGACCCAACGCCACGACTGCAGCAACCAGTCACGATTCTGCGTGCGGTTCCAGCTGCCGCACGCGACCGGTTTCGAGCCCAATCGGTCGACCAAAATTGTGGCTATTTTTCGGGCACGAGCGCCCCACGTGAAATCAGAGCTGTCCGCCAACGATGCCTGTCCGAGACGCCGAGCAAGCGATGGATCGCCGGTCAACGCGGTGATCCCGGTAACAAGAGCGTCCACGTTATCGGGTTGACACAGCACTGCATTCCTATCGTTTTCCAGAATTTCCCTGATATCGGGAGTGTCGCCCGCGAGAATGGGGCGGCCCGAGCCCAAATAGAGATAGAGCTTCAATGGGACGACAGTAGAGCCGAACTCGGCGAGCGGTTTCACCGATGGTGGTATCAGCAGCACATCTGCGGCGTAAATGTATCGCGCCAGCGCGTCAGACTGCTGCCAGGGGACGATTCGCACGTTTTTGAGGGCGCTCGCGAGAGCTTGGATGGCGCCATGGCCGCTGGCGCCGACGAGGATGAAGAGATGGTCCGGGAGACGGCGTGCCGCCTCGATCACGAGCTCCAGCCCCTTTTTGTGATTGATGCGCCCTGTGTAAACGACCGTCTTCGCATTGCTTTCGATGCCAATTAGCCGCTTCGCGACCTCCGGGGAGGTGTGAGCGCCCAGACGCTGCGGATCAAATCCATTGTGAACACAATGCAATTTCTCGGCCGGAACCTCCAACTGAAGATACTTTGCCAACGTGTATCTGGAGTGGCTGATGTTGGCGAGGAAGCGTGAATTGCAAAAAAGGGAGCGAATCCAGGGACGCAGTGGAGGGATCTGATCGGGCCATGGTCGGTAGTGATCGAAAACCACCCGTTGCCCAAAGACCACCGCAAGCCACGCGACCCACAAATTGCGCGTGTAGACAAAGTCTGCTTCCCGAAAGGCGCGCCGAAAGGGGAGAGTCAGGCCGCAGAACAAATGCCGCAGCACGGCGGGACGGGTCGGCGCGCGAGCCCGGATGACGGGTAACCCCACGAGCGCGGAAGCGCTGCCACTGTTAGCCTCATCCGCGACCGGAACGTGCAACCATGCCTGGGAAGCGAACGCGGCCAGGTGTTTAGCCGTCGCTACAAACACCTCCGCATCTGCCTGGGGATTTGGCAGCAGATTTTCGAAAGCGAATAGGATCTTCACGGTGCGAGGCGAATGGCCACTGAGCGCTCTGTTGACAGGCGGCAGAGAAATGACGTTTCATTGACGTTACGGATTACAGTCAAACGTCATAAATCGTACAAAAATACGCAGAAAATGACAAGAAATATTTAGATAGATTGAGAGACTACCGAGAAGTGGGTTTCAATCGATGCTCGGTGGAGTGTTTGGAGGGCTAACAGGGTGACGCGGGAGTTGAAACCGACCGATGGCGGCGGTTGCCGAAATCGTCTTGCCGATTTTTCGACCTTGACCGAGGCACTCGAGTACGCCGCATTCAGCCGCGCCGGTCTTAACTTTTACTCCGGGCGTGGCGAGCTCCTGAGTGTATTGCCTTACAGGGACCTCCGGACCCAGGCTATATCTCTGGCACGTCGGATGATCGGTGCGGGACTGCGTCCGGGCGAGCGTGTAGTGATCATCGCCGAAACGAGTGCGGACTTCGTGCGCGCATTCTGTGCAAGCCAATACGCTGCTTTGGTTCCGGTGCCGTTACCAACGCCCGCGGCATTCGCAGGACGGGTCAACTATATCGAGCATATCCGTCCCATGATGGCGGCCGCACGACCCCGCGCTGTACTTGCCCCTGGAGTCTTCCTCGACTCGGTGCGCCAGGCAGCCGCAGATCTGGAAGTTGCCCTGATCGGAACGGTCAAAGAACTGGAACAGATCCCGGAAGCCGCAGTGAACCTGCCTCTCGTGAAAGAGGACGACGTGTGTTACCTGCAATACTCTTCCGGCAGTACCCGATCGCCTACGGGGGTAGCGGTAACGCATCGAGCGCTGCTTGCCAATGCGCGTGGTATCGCGCGCGCATTACAAGTGACTGAAACGGACCGCTGTACATCGTGGCTGCCGTTCTTTCACGACATGGGACTTGTGGGCTTCCTCCTCGTGCCTCTCACAAGCCAGATCTCGACGGACTACCTGGCACCTGATGAGTTCGCCCGTCGACCTCTCATCTGGCCAACTCTCATCTCTCGTAATGGCGGCACTATCTCCTACAGTCCCTCCTTCGGCTATGATCTGTGCGCCCGGCGCGCGATGACCGCTGAACTGGAACAACTCGATCTTTCACGATGGCGTGTCGCTGGTATCGGCGGCGACGTGATCCGTCCTGGCATACTATCGCGATTCGCCGAGGTCTTTGGCCGCTGCGGCTTCCGCAACGAGGCCTTCGTAGCGAGCTATGGGATGGCGGAAGCCACTCTCGGAATCAGCTTTGCGCCGCTCGATCGCGGGATAGAGGTCGATCGCGTCGATTTGGGCCGCTTGCGACGGGAAGGCCGTGCCATTCCGACAGATGGCGACAATACCCGCGAACTGGTGTTATGTGGCGAACTTCTGCGCGGTCACGAGCTCGAGATCCGCGATGCCGAAGGAACCGTTCTCGGTGAGCGCCAGGTGGGCCGCATCATGTTTCGGGGCCCGAGTGTGATGACCGAGTACTTCGGTCGTAGCGAGGAAACTGCGCGCGTGCTTGCCCCCGGTGGCTGGCTGGACACGGGCGACCTCGGTTATCTCGTTGGCGGATCTCTCGTAGTGGCTGGACGCAGCAAGGACCTCATTCTGGTCAATGGCCGCAATGTGTGGCCTGAGGATCTCGAATTGGCGGTCGAGCACCATATCGATGCAATACGTCGCGGGGACGTCGTGGCCTTCTCGGTCGACGGGCAGGAGGCCGAAGGCGTCGTGATCCTGGTGCAATGTCGCACGTCGGAGCCCGCATTACGCGAGGCATTACGCAGTGCAGTCAGCTCAGTGGCACTGGCTACTGCGGGTCTCAAGTGTTCGGTGGTGCTCGTCTCACACAACGCCCTGCCGCGAACGTCCTCGGGCAAGATGAGCCGAATGCGGGCCCGCGACATGTATCTCGCCTTCTTACTCGGAGAGCACCAGTCGCACGCTGATGCTTTGGCTGTTGGGTCGGATTCGGGTGCAGATCCGCACACGCTGCATTCATCATGAGCCGGTTGGTCGCAATTACGGGCGCGACCGGTTTCCTGGGCCGCTACATAGTCAGGGCGTTCGCTGAGCGCGACTGGCGCGTCAGGATTCTCGCGCGGCAACCCATCGATCATCCGCAACTGTCGGGCCTGACCCTGGATGTCGTTTTGGGTGACCTGTCGAACCCGCAGGCTCTGCGCACACTCGTGAACGGCGCCGATGTGATTGTTCATGCTGCAGGGCTCATAAAAGCTCGGAACGCGGCGGCTTTTGAGACGGTGAATATCGAAGGGACCGCCAATCTTGCGCGTGCTCTTGAGGAGCGCGCAGTCATCCCGCGGGTCCTGCTGGTTTCCTCGATGGCGGCACGCGAGCCGTCGCTGTCGACCTACGCCAGAACGAAACATGCGGCCGAACTGCTCTTGCTGGCCGCTTTTAACAGACAGTGCGATTTGACCATCGTGCGGCCCTGCGCCATCTATGGCCCGTGGGATCGCGAGACATTCACCATCTTTCGTGCCATTGATTATCACATTTTTGCCCGGCCGCGGATTGCGCAGGGTCGGATTGCGGTTATTCACGCGGCCGATGCTGCGGCGGCCATCGCTTCCCTAAGTGAGCAAGGCCCATCCCATTCGTTGTTTGAACTGACAGACGAGCGCACCGAGGGCTATTCCTGGGATGAGATCGTCCGGACTGCCGAAACAGCCCTGAACTCGAGGGCTCTGGTCATTCCATTACCGGTTGCCGCCGTCCGGGCCGCCGCCGCCGTCAGTCTGGCTGCCGCGAGGCTCCTGCGTCGCACACCCATGTTCACTCCGGAAAAAGCTCGCGAGGTTCTCCATGCCGACTGGGGCTCAAGGCTCGAATCCCAGCCACCGCGCAGTCTTTGGCGCCCCGCCATCGGACTTGCTCAGGGCTTCCGCGACACAGTGCGCTGGTACCGGGACCGGCGCTGGCTCGCAGCCCGCTGACTCGCACAAGAGGTAAGGGACGTGATCGGCAATGCCAACAACATCGAAGCGGAAGTCTTGGAGCTGCTTGCTCATAAGGTTCCTGCGAATATCAACGTAACTCCGGAGACTCCAATCGTGGCAGGTCTGGGGCTGGACTCCGTCGCAATCCTGGATTTCATCATGGACCTCGAGGACCGGTTTGACATTTCTATCCCACTTGATCGGGTCGCCGAGGTCCAGACCGTCGGGGAGCTGAGTCAGGCAATCGAGGCGCTGAAGAGCGCTGCCGGTTAATGGGGCTGTTTTCGAAATTCGGCGACGTGCGCGCCGCTCTCGATTCGCTCGCCGTCGACGGCCGCAATCCGTTTGACGTGTGTTTCGACACAATCATTTCTGCCACGGAGGCTGTGCTGGAGGGTCGGCCCTGTCTGCTCTTTGGGACCAACAACTATCTGGGCCTGACCTTCGATGCGACATGCATCGCAGCGGCTGTAAAATCCGTGCATGAAAGCGGCACGGGCACCACAGGCTCTCGCATCGCCAACGGAACCTATTGCGACCATGCGCTGCTCGAGCAGCGGATAGCCGAGTTCTACGGCAAACGTGCCGCCATGATCTTCACGACCGGCTATCAGGCGAATCTTGGCCTGATTTCGACTATCGCGGGACGTGAGGATCAACTGCTCATCGATGCAGACAGCCACGCGTCGATTTATGACGCCTGCAAACTCAGTACCGCGGAGGTCATCCGTTTTCGTCACAACGACCCAGAGGATCTCGCACGCCGACTCCACCGCCTCAAGGATCGCCCGGGCAACCGTATCATTGTCACCGAGGGTATTTTCAGCATGCTCGGCGACAGCGCTCCGCTTAAGGAGATCGCGGTTGTCAAACGCGAACTGGGCGCCACTTTGGTGGTCGATGAGGCGCACTCGCTCGGGACTCGGGGCAAGAAGGGTCGCGGCGTCTGCGAGGAGGCGGGCGTCGCGAACGATGTGGATTTTGTCGTGGGCACTTTCAGCAAGAGCCTTGGAGCCATTGGTGGCTTCGCGGTATCCGATTTACCCGATTTCGACTTGTTGCGCATCCTCTGCCGGCCTTACATGTTTACGGCTTCCCTCCCGCCGGCCGTCGTCGGATCGGTGATGGCGGCTCTCGCCCGCATCTCGACTGACGAGTCCCTGGGCGCACGGGTCCGCTCCAACAGTGCAAAACTATATCGTGCACTGACGTTGGCCGGATTCGAGCTCGGACCGGAGCCGAATGCGATTGTCGCCATCAAGATGCCGGATACGGGGACGGCGGTGCGGTTCTGGAACCAGCTCATCCAACGAGGTGTCTATGCGAACCTTGCATTGCCGCCAGCCACTCCCGGGAGCCTGTCTCTGATCCGCTGCAGCGTCAGCGCGGCGCATACGGAAGCGCAGATCGACAAAGCCTTGTCGGTCATTGTCTCGGTAGGGCGTGAGCTTCGTGTTCTGGGCCCAGACCCCGAGCAGGGCCTGGTTCGGCGCACCGGAAGCTTACCCCTATGACGATCGAAATCATCGCCGTGACCGATAAGGTCCTGCTCCGGCGCTTCATCCGTGTTCCCTTCGCCGTACACGAGCGCGACGACGCCTGGATTCCTCCTCTGTTGATGGAACGCGAGGAAGCCTTTTCGCCGAAGGACAATGAGTTTCTACGTCGCGCAGAGGTGTGCTTCTGGATCGCGCAACGCGATGGCCGCGATGTCGGACGAATCACCGCCCAGATCGATCCGCTGGCTCAGTATCGCGGTGAAGAGCGCATTGGCCACTTCGGCTGCCTCAGCGCCGAGGATCACCCCGAAGTGTTCGCTGCCCTGGTGAGTACCGCGGAAACCTTTCTGAAGAGCCGCGGGGTGACCCACGTCCGCGGACCCTTCTCGCTGTCGATCAACGAGGAGACCGGTCTGCTGGTCGATGGATTCAGTACTCCGCCCATGCTTCTCATGGGCCACGACCCCATGTACGCGGGCGCACGGCTCGAGGCTCTGGGATACGTCAAGGAAAAAGACGTCTATGCCTATCTGCTCGACACGGCCGCGCCCCTGTCAACCTCGATTCGCAGGATGCTGGAGCGCCCGCTTCCTGCATCCGTCAGGATGCGCCGTCTCAATTTCAAGGATTATGCGAACGACATACGCAGGATGGTCGCCATCTACAATGATGCCTGGAGCGGTAACTGGGGATTCGTTCCGCTGACGGATGCGGAAGCCGATGAGATGGCCAAACGGATGAAGATGCTGCTCGATGATCGGCTCGTCTGGTTTGCTGAAGTAGATGGCGAAGCCGTCGCATTCATTGTCACTCTACCCAACATCAATGAGGCCATTCGCGACCTCGATGGACGCCTGTTTCCGTTCGGCTGGGTCAAACTGTTGTGGCGTTTGAAATCGCACCGGATCAAAACGGCGCGCGTGCCCCTCATGGGTGTGCGACGCCGCATCGCGGGGACGATTATCGGCAGCGCCCTTCCGTTACAGCTGATCGGATGCGCCCTAGCCGCTAGCGCCGTATTCGGTTTCCGCTCGATAGAGCTGTCCTGGATCTTGGAGGACAACCGGCCCATGCGCCGGATCCTCGACCGGCTCGGCGCCCATGCCTATAAGACCTATCGGGTATACGGAAAGAGACTCGCTGCAGAGAACACAAACCGCCCCTTCAACCTCGCACCAGAGGCATCGGTATGAACAACAGAAACGCCATCCGCATCGCCGTCGTCGGTGTCGGTAACTGCGCCAGCTCGCTGATCCAGGGAATCCACTACTACACCCGGGAGCGTTGCCGCCAGGGCGTGTCCGGTTTGATGCACACGCAGATCGGCGACTATCTGCCTTGCGACATTGAGGTCGTGGCAGCATTCGATGTCGATGCCCGCAAGGTCGGCCAGGACGCGAACCAGGCTATCTTTGCGAAACCCAACTGCACCAAGGTCTTTCACAAGGACATTCCGGATAGCGGTGTCATCGTGCGCATGGGGCAGGTTCTCGACGGCATTTCCGAGCACATGTCAGCGTACGCCGAAGACCGCACGTTCGTTCGTTCGGGTGCAATCGAATCCACCAAAGAGCAGATTGTCCGGGAACTGAAACGCGCCGGGGCAGAAATTTTGGTGTCCTATGTGCCTGTGGGCTCAGAGCAGGCTGCACGCTTCTACGCGGAGTGCGCCTTGGACGCAGGTGTGGCGCTCATCAATAACATGCCCGTGTTCATTGCCAGCGACAAGGAATTCGCTGAGCGCTTCAGGGCACGCAACCTGCCGATCATCGGCGACGATATCAAATCCCAACTTGGCGCGACGATCGTTCACCGCGTCCTGACGGACCTGTTCGCAAAACGCGGTGTCAAGGTGCTGCGCACCTATCAATTGAACACGGGTGGCAACACTGATTTTCTCAACATGAAAAATCAGAGCCGCCTCGTATCCAAGAAGACATCCAAGACCGAAGCGGTCCAGGCCGTCGCCGCGAGCCGCATGGAAGATGAGAACATTCACGTCGGTCCCAGCGACTATGTTCCGTGGCAGAACGACAACAAAATCTGCTTCATCCGGATGGAAGGGCTGCTGTTTGGCGACATTCCGATGGATCTGGAGTTGCGGCTGTCGGTGGAGGATTCGCCGAACTCGGCCGGCGTTGCGATCGACACGATCCGGTGCTGCAAACTGGCGCTGCTGAACGGACTGGGCGGCCCGCTGGAGGGACCGAGCGCCTACTTCTGCAAGCACCCTCCGAAGCAGTACATGGACGACCAGGCCTACGATATGGTCGAGACGTTCATCCGTAACAACACCGCCAAATTGAGGGCTGTCCTCCCGTGAACTGCCTCATCGTCGCCGCCGGGGCGGGTGGACGCCTGCGGCAGCGGGGTCAAAGCAAGCCGTTGATCCTCGTGAACGGAGTGCCGTTGCTCGAACGGGTGATCTCCCGGGCCCGAGAGGCTGGCGTGAAGCGCTTCTTTGTGGTGACCGGCTACCGGGCCGAGGATGTGCGCGCGGCGCTTGATCTGCTTGCCGCGCGGGACGGCATCCCCATCACGCACATCCACAATGACGAGTGGCAGCGTGGTAACGGCGTCTCGGTCTCGAAGGCCCGGCCCCTTCTGGACGGTCCCTTTGTGCTGACCATGTGCGATCACCTGGTCGACCCGGCCATTCTGCGCGACCTGATGGCATCGAGGCTTGAACCGGATACGGTCACGCTCGCCGTGGATTTCAACGTGACCGGGTCGATCAATGATCCGGAGGACGTCACGCGGGTCTTGTGTGCGGACGGCCGGATCATAAACATTGGCAAGGTCATCCGTGAGTTCAATGCCATCGATACGGGTGTTTTTCTGTGTACGCCTGCCATGTTCGAGGCGCTCCAGTTGAGCCAGGATGAGGGAGACGAGAGCATTTCCGGAGGCATGAAGGTGCTTGCGGACCAGGTTAAGGCTCGGGTGTTCGACATCCAGGATCGGCTCTGGCTCGACGTGGATGATCCGGCGAGTCTGGATAAAGCCGAGGCCCTGTTGAATTCGGGTCGACTCTAGGATGCAGGCGCGTGCGGCACCACGTAGCACGGCTGCCTGATGAACAGCCATCAACGGCACCTGCACCGCGGCTTCAACTGGCTCGGCGGTGCGATGATCATTGCCAAGATCACCGACTTCGGAACGATCCTGCTGGTGCTGCGCTTTTTGACCAAGGAGCAGGTCGGCACGGCGTCGCTGGTCGTCGCGTTCGGCGCAGTCATCGAGGCCTTCGATGGCCTCGGCACGAGCACCGCACTGGTCCAGGCGCCCTCCTTGTCGCGCATTCAGCTCGATTCGCTGTTCTGGATCATCTTCGGTGCCGCATGCGTCGTAGCCGGCCTGACCCTGCTCGCCGCTCCGTGGATTGCTTCCGTTTACGGCTTTGCCGGTATTGGCGGCTATTTTCTCGCCGTGGCGATCAAGCAGCCGCTGGTCGGGGCCGCCGTCATTCCCCTGGCGATGATGAACCGGGAGCTGCAATTCGAACGGATCGCCATCATCAATGTGGGGGCAACATTTTTTACCGCGTTGAGCCGGATCGGCCTTGCTATCCTGGGAGCAGGAGCCTGGGCGATCGTGATCGCCTATACGGCCAGCGGTCTTTTCACCCTGGTGGGAGCGCTGCTCGCCAGACCGTTCCGACCGCGGCTCGTTATCCGCCTGTCGTCGGTCTCATCCTTGCTGCGCTTCGGAATCCGCGCGACCCTCTCGGGGTTGTGCGAGCAGCTGATCAACAATGTCCACCACCTTTTAGTGGGCTGGTTTTACGGCCCGGTAGTACTTGCGGAGTTTCGGGTGGCTTTTGATGTCGCAATGGAGCCGGCAAATGCCGCCGGGACACTCATCAATCGGACCTCCCTGCCGGTCTTTGCAAAGGTCTCGGCCGCGCGCGAGCAACTGGTGCCATTGCTGCTGTGGTCATTGCGCAGGCTATTGGCCGTGGTGGCGCCGTTAGCCGTTGGGATCGTGCTTGCGTCGGATTCCATTACCAGCTTGATCCACGACGAACAGCATCATAGCTATGCCGCGGCGAGCCTGCCGCTTAAGATACTGGCAGCCGCGGCGGTGCTGCGGGTGCTCTCACAACTGGCCTACCCCGTGATGTTTGGATCAGGGCGTCCGCATCTGGCCGTTCGCTTCTCAGTCACGACCTTGCTGCTACTGAGTGTCGGCATGCTGGTGGTCGGCCTCAACGTCCCTGCCACCTACGGAATCGTCGCCATATCGATGGTGTGGCTGGCCGTCCCGCCTCTCTTGCTCCTGTGGCAGGCGCACTACTTGCGTCGCTATTGGCATATCCGTGCCGCGGATCTGCTCCGCGCTGCGGCAGGGCCATTCGCAGCCGTTGTCCTCCTCATCTGCGTGGTGGAGGCCGGCCGCTACCTGCTGGGCACAGGCAGGCCCGCGATTCAACTGGCGATGGTCCTGGTGCTCTCCGTGTTGGCCTGCATGGCCCTGCTCATGCGCGACTCTGCGCTGTCTTACCGGATGAACGAGGGCAGCCGATGATCGAGACTGTTTTTTCCATCGCACAGGCGCGGGCGCTCGTCAGGGACCTCTTCGAGCACCGCGCCTGGATCTACTGGACGGACTTTATCCTCACCATGCTGGTCGCGTATGGCGCCGTGGCGCTGTACCTGTCGAGTCCGGTTTTCTCGCTGCCCTGTTTCATCGGCTTCACGGTCGCGGCATTCGCGCTATTGCGGTGCGGTGTGTTCATCCACGAAATCGCACACATGCCGCGGGGACGAATGCCCCTGTTCCAGGCCGCCTGGAACATCCTATTTGGCATTCCGGTCCTGATGCCCTCCTTCATGTACAAGAATCACGTGGACCATCACAATCCCAGACACTTCGGGACGTTGCAGGACGGAGAGTACCTGCCTCTGGGAGCAGGCCCGGTGAGGCGCATCGTCTTCTACTTCCTGCAGGTTCCGTTGCTGCCGGCACTGGCGATAATTCGCTTCCTGGTACTGACTCCGGTGTCGTTCTTACATCCGCGGCTGCGCCGCTGGGTCTGGGCGCGGGCCTCCTCGTATGTCATCAACCTGCAGTATCGACGCACGCTGCCGGTGGACGAGCCGCGAGGAACCTGGATCGCGCTTGAAGCCGCAATCTTCGTCGAACTCGCCGTGTTTGCCGCCCTGTTGTTCTCAGGGAATGTGGCCTGGACCGTGTTTGTCGAGCTGTATGTTCTGGGCATCGCAGCGTCGGGTTTGAACTCGATCCGCACTATCGCCGCGCACGGCTATCGCAACACCGGCGCGACGATGAGCTTTCCTGAACAGATCCAGGACTCCAATACGGTAGCCGGCCATTCACCCCTGACCGTGCTGCTCTTTCCGGTAGGCCTGCGCTACCACTGCCTGCATCACCTGTTTCCAGCGCTCCCCTACCATTCAATGGGTATCGCTCATCGAAGGCTGGTGGCGCAGCTGCCGGCAGACTTTCCATACCGGGGCACGATACGGCGCGGCTTTCTGGAAGTAGCGGCTGAGCTGTGGCGAAGCGCCCGTACGACTAGCCGACCGCCCGGCGGAAAAGATATACCCCAAGCGCCATCAGCACAATCGAGGGTGCCATCGCCGTGAGCGCCGGGCTCAGATTCAACAACAGACCCAGATAAGTCGATATCTGCTCGATGAGCGAGAACACGATGCCGATCATGGTCCCGATCATCATGCGCAGTCCGACGCCTCGTGTGCGCGTCGGTCCGAATACAAAAGGAGCGGCAATCAGGATCATCGCCGCCATCGCCAGCGGCAAATTCACTTTGGCCCATAGTTCCTGGGCGTAGCGGGCCGCGGGCTGATGTCGCTGCTCGAGATCCCGGACATATTGGTACAATTCGATCGGCTGCATGCTGTCGGCAGGCAGGATCAGCACGGAAACCTGCCGCGGCCGCAAAAACGAACGCCACTCGAGCGTGGCGAACTGGTCGGTTTCGATATGGGTGCCACTGAACCGCCTGCTCGACACTTGTTGCAACAGCCAAGTGCCATCCGGGCGCAGTTCGGCATGATCTGCCTGGACCAACCTCTGCAGCTCGCCGCTGGCGGCGAACTCATACAGATGAATGTCGCTGGGAATGTTCCCGTTCGCGAATCGCTGCACATTGAGAAATTGGCGATCACCCGCGGCCCAAAAGCTGTCGCCTTGGCGAACAGCCTGCACCGTTGAGAGCCTGGAGGACCGCTGGGCTTGTGCCAACTGCTGGGCCTGCGGTATCACGAACTGCGCCAGGAGGAACATCAGAACCGCAACACAGCCAGCCAGTTTGAACACCGCTGCGAGAATTCGGCCCGGAGAGATCCCGGCCGCCCGCATGGCTGTGAGTTCTGAGCGCGTCGCCAAGGCACCCAGAGCGAAAAGACAGGCGAACAACATCGCCGCGGGCATGAGCTGCAGCAGTCGGGCTGGCGCAGTCAGCACTACATAGACACCGGCGTCAATCAGCCGATAGTGCCCCGTACCGACATCGTGAAGCTGATCGATCAGCTCCAGCAGGCTGAACAGCGAGGTCAGGCCGGCGGACACCAGCACGAGAGCCTTCAAGGTGGCGACCGCGATGTAGCGCTCCAGCAAGGTCATGCAGCCTCCGCGCTCCTGTGTGTCAGCGCCAGGATGAGTCGCGGCGCAAGCAGCACGCAGCCCAGGACCACAGCCAGCAGGACCGGCGCAATCCACAGGCCGGGAAATACAGGAATCACGCCTGTCTGGACCCAGGTCCGGGCAGACTCATAGAGCAGGTAATAGCCGGCGTAGATCAGCATCGCCAGTCCTGCCCCGGCGTTGCGGTGCTGACGGGGCCGCGCCCGGGACAGCGGGACCCCCAGCATGCCCAAAAGGAGCGTTGAGACGGAAGTGGACAGGCGCCATTGGAACTCGGCGACATCGACGGTAGAACCGGAAGCCCGCAAGTGCGCCGTGCTGGCAGCAATCGCGCTGTATTCAGGCGGGTCGACAGACGGGCTGGCGAGATTCAAAACGAGGTCAGTCGCGTTCAGGACGACATCACTGCTCTCGCCATTCAGGCCGATATCGTAGATATGAGCATCGGTCAGATGCATCTGCGCGCTCCCGTCGAGGTGCAGTGTCTCCTCAATGGCGCTGGCATGGATGATACGGGTGCCGCCCCCGGGAAGCCGCAACTGCACGAAAACGCCGCGGGCCGGGGCTGCCGGACCGGCGCGTTGTTCGATGAAAATCGTGCGCCCTCCGTTCTTGCCGCCATAGAACGTGCCGGCCTGCATGTTCTGGGTGTTGAGGGATGCAGCCGCAAGGCTCGCCAGCTGGTGGGATCGAGCGTAGGCCCAGGGCCGCACGACGAGCGACAACCCGGCAACGATCACGGCCATGCACAGCGATAGACCCAGCACGATTCCCATCAATCTGGCCGTAGTCAGTCCGAGCGCGAACAGGGCCGTCATTTCGGAGTCGGCGTACAGCCGGCCGAGGGCCATGACGACCGCCAGGTAGAGCGATATCGGAATGAGCACCTCGAGCGCAATCAGGGTCCTCAGGCCGATCACCTGAAAGATCATGTTCATCGGCAACAGACCGTTGACGGCATCCGACAAGAAGGCGGCGGCGCCAAAGCTGGTGAACAGCGCGCACAGCACGCCTAGCGCAACCACCAACGGCCCGAGGATTTCGCGCAGCAGATAACGACTGATAATCATGCGGTTAGCCCGACCCCGTGCTAAGATTAAAAGATCTGCTGCCGAAATGTATGCACATTCCACCGCCTGATGACGCGGACCGGGTGCCGCAAGCCGCCGGACCCGGAAAAGGCCTGCGTGAAGTGGCAATTTTCCGCCACAACCTCTTCAGAATCTCAGAGCCATTCATATCCGATCAGGCGCAACACCTGCGCCGGTACCGGCCGCTTTATGTGGGCCGGAAGCGCTTTGGCTCCCCTCCCGAGGGCGCCACCAGCCTGGCGCTCGAGGATCTCTACAAACGGTACACACTTCCCCGGATCGGCTTGCAGATGCTCACCGGCAATACGCGGCCCTACCTGCGCTTGATGGCGCGGCAGCGTCCCTCACTGATCCATGCGCATTTCGGTATCGAAGGAGTCGCCGCACTCGGGCTGGCGCGACAGCTGGGGATACCGCTTGTCACGACGTTCCACGGCTTCGATGCGACCCTCAAGCCGCACATCATGTTGGGATCGCCCGCGTGGTTCCGCTATCCCCTGTTACGACACAAACTGGCACGCGAGGGAAATCTGTTCCTGTGCGCCTCCGCGTTCATCCGCCAGAGGTTGCTGGAGACGGGATTCCCCGAGTCGCGCACCCACACTCACTACATCGGTGTGGACTGCCAGACCATCCGCCCGCGCGAGCTTGCCGAGGAAAGACCGCTGATCCTGCACGTCGCGCGGCTGGTTGAGGTCAAGGGAACTGCGTACCTCTTGAGAGCATTCGCCACCGTGGCGCGACAGCATGACCAGGCCCGGCTGCTGATCATCGGCGATGGACCACTGAGGAGGAGGCTTCAAGCACTCGCAGCATCCTTGGGCGTGCGGGATCGCGTCGAGTTTCTAGGCGCTCTTCCCCACGCTGAGGTGCTTGCGTGGATGCGCAAGGCCGCGATGCTCGCGCTGCCGGGGATCCGCACCGCGACCGGGCGCGAGGAGGGGCTGGGTATGGTGCTGCTGGAAGCGGCAGCCACGGGGCTGCCGATCATCGGATCCCGGGTAGGCGGGATTCCGGAATGCATTCTTGACGGGCGGACAGGCTTTCTGATTCCGGAGCGCGATGCGAGTGCGCTTGCCGAGCGAATGTCGAAGTTGCTCGAGAATCCTGTCGGACGACATCAAATGGGCGCAGCGGGCCGTGCGCTGGTTGAGAGTCGATTCAACATCGACCGGCAGACCGCAGCGCTGGAGGACTTCTACGACTCCCTCCTGGGACGGGGGAGATAACAGCATGGGTGTGCAGCAGCCGCTGAGTGCGGTCGTCGTGGCGCATCCGGATGACGAAGCACTCTGGCTCAGCTCCGTCGTCGCCTCGGTGGAGCGTATTGTGTTTGGCTTTGGTGGCATCTGTGGCAAACCTCAGCGATCTGAGGCACGGCGCAGGGCCGTCGCCGCATTGCCGCTGCCTGGCATCGTCAACCTGGCGATTGACGAAAGTGGAGTCGAATGGCAGTCCTATCTGGCTAAGCCGGAGTTGACGCCGTGGGGCGTCAGGATTTTCGAGTCGGCGGTGCGGGAACGTTATCAAGCCAATCATGCGCAACTGCTTGAGGGCCTGCGACCCGCTCTGGCGGGATGCAAGGATGTCTACACTCACAATCCCTGGGGCGAATATGGTCACGCCGAGCATATCCAGGTCTACAGCGCGGTCACCGCCCTGCAGGAGGAGCTTGGATATACGGTCTGGTTTTCAAACTACGTGGGCCCCAGAAACTGGACCTTCGTCCGTGGCCTTGCCCAGCGCTTGAACTGGGCACAGCGTCGTGTGGTGAAGCCGGACATCGCCACGGCTCGCGCGCTGATGCAGGTCTACCGACACTACGGCGCCTGGACCTGGAAGTCAGGCCACCGGTGGCCTGCACAGGAAGTCATGTATGCCCAGCCGCCACCGAGCAGCACTGATGGCCTACACCTGCTATCAGGCGAATGGCTGCTGGATGTCGGGCGGCTGCACTGGTGGCGCCTGCCGTGGCGCAGCCCCTGGCGGCGCCTGACTCATCCCGACGAGGCGCTTGGGACTACGGCCTGACTTTGATATGGACCGTTCGCGCCTCGGTTGCGGAATCGGCTTGCCACCGGCGGTCGCGAATATGGTAGACAAGCATCGGTGCACTGAGCTCGATACCGTCGCCACCTGACACCTGGGCATGGCCTTGAAGCTGCACAGTGTCCTGCTTGGCGTCGTATGTGATAACGTCGGCCTGGCCGCGCCGAGGCGGCTGCGGGTCGGGGCGGCGCTCCTCGAAGTGCGTCGGAGAACCAGTCGCCGTTACCTGAGCGAGCTTGCCGTCGCGATACTCGAGGATGGCCCGATCAGCCCAAAGCGAGCTGTTTGATTCCAAGCTGATCACCACCCGGCCCACGAACGTCCACTGGCTGCTCTGCAGACGCAAGCCCGTGGCCCGAGCCCGCTCGGCCGTGAGTCGTCTGGTCCCCTGAGAAACACTGACATCCTTGAAGTCCGCCGTGTTGGTCGCATCGTCGATGCTTGAAGACGCGGAGTTGATGACCAACGAATCCCCGGATGTCGCTGGAGGCTGCGCAACCGCGGCCCCTGCCATGAGCAGCGCTGCGGCAACGATCGGCGCCAGGTGATGGCCCGGCACAGCCGAGCGGTAGTCATTGGGCTTTGAAAAGGGGATCATCCGGTGCGTGTCGAGTTCATGTAATAGCCCACAGAATCGATAGATGACCCAACAACAGACCCAAATGACGGGCCGCGTTCCCATCCGGCGAACGAGTGAGATCGAGGAGATCAGCAACCTCTACTTCATCCATCCACTGGCAGGCCGGCTGGTGCCATTCTTCGCGCGGCTGCGCGTATCGCCCAATGCCGTCTCGATTCTGGGCATGCTCTTCGGCATCCTTTCGGCCTTTGCCTATTACCGCTATTGGAACCTACGATCGGCCATCACCGGCTTTGCCCTCATGATCGCCTGGCATGTGATGGACGGAGCAGATGGTCAACTCGCGCGCTTCACCGGGTCGTACTCACACTTCGGAAAGGTGCTCGACGGCATCGCTGACATTGTGACCTTCCTTGCCGTCTACACGGCCCTCGCAATCTCCCTCAGTCACGCGCACGGCGACTGGATGTATGCCCTGGTGACGGTATCGGCAGTGTGCCACATGATACAGTCGGCAAGCTACGAGGCGCAGCGTCAGGAGTACGAGTACCTGGGATGGGGGAAAAAGCCACAGGAGTCTGCGCCCCGGACGAGCCCCCAGCGGGGCTGCGACGGACACCCGGATATTCGCTGGCTGCTCGATTCCCTCGACCGACTGTTTTACGTGGGCCTGAGTTTCCCCACGGCAGGCCTAAACAGGAAGTTCCGCGAGACCATGGCTGCAGCCATGCAAAGAGAGCCCGGAAAAACCGCTCTCATTCGCCAGCGTTATCGTGAAACGATAGCACCACAGCTGCGCGGCTGGTCCATCCTGTCTGCCAACTATCGCACTCTTGGGATTTTCATCTCCGCCCTTTTCAAGGCTCCCGAGTACTACTTCGGATTTGAGATCGTTGGATTCAGCTTCGCGTTGGCCGTGCTCGTGCTGAGGCAAAGCGCCTCCCAGGAGGTACTCGTTGAGCGGCTGCGCCCTTCTGCGTGAATCGGCTCCGAAGCTTCAAGTCCAATGAAGCGGTGCAATACGCGACTGCGTACGTGCCTTCAGTTTGCCCACCAGACCGCGTCGCGGATTCACGATGAACCCACATTCAGTGGCACCGGCCAACAACGGTGCGTCAGCGTAGCTGTCCGTATAAACGACGTCCCACGCACTGCCATACCCGTTCTCTTGCAATGCTCGGCATTTCTCCTCACCGAAGCAATGCTCATCTATAACCCAGCCGCCCCAACGGCGCACGAGCCTTGATCCCAGGGCGCGAACTTCCGTCCAGGAGGCCAGGAGCCGCGCGGCCAGCCATTCGGGCGCCGCGGTTACCACGACGACCCGATCCTTGGTGGCCAGGTGAGAATTCATCGTTGCGAGGCCGTCGCTGCGCCAACGGATCGCGCGGTCACCCTGCTCGAAGCTCTTCGCGAAGGTCTGGATGCTGTGCGTGATGGCGCCTTGATCGTAGCCGACCGTGGCGATCCAAAGCAGAATGGAGGCCCCGACTTTGCGCGTTGACGGAATCCAGATGAGAAACAACCAGGCCGGCAACGCAATGGCGGCCGCAATGCATCGCAGCCATGATGAGGAAAGCAGCGCTCGCACCCATGCCACAGTCGAATCACCCGCCAAGAGGGTTCCATCCAGATCGAAAACCGCCAGCCGCGTCAAGCCGCATGCCCCATTCTATCCATACTCCGCTGCCATAAGCGCAAGGCCGTAAGCCACCGAGGCGAAACTATCATTCGAAATGAATTCACTCGAGGCGAACCGTTCCCCAAAGCGCCGTCGTACGAGAGGGACAAGCGATGAGCCGCCCGTCAGGAATACAACCGAGATCTCCGAAGCATCAATGCCCGCATGCTCGATTGCACTGTGGGCCGTCTCCTCGATCGCTTGGACATCCGCGCCGATCCATGCCTCCAACTCCGTGCGACTGACATCCCGCACGATATCTTCGAGGCCGGCACGGAAACGGAAAGTCGCCCAATCTGCGGACGACAATGATACCTTGAGCTCCGATATCGCCGCGAAAAGCTGATATCCCAGGCCCTGCCCTGCGAGGTGAATCAGTCCCGCAAACGCCTCCGGTTGATCGCAATTGCTCCCAATTTCGCGCAGCTGACGCAGCATTTTCGGAGTGCGCAGCGATGCGATCCGGTGTCGCAGCGTCATCTCCCCGGCAATCCATTTGGGCATTGGCAGCCACTTATCCAGCGGACGATACCGTCCGGACAGACCGAGCGCCGGAGAAACAATCTGCTCCGCAATCCGCGCATCGAACGTATCTCCCGCAACCGCAATGCCGGTTTGCGACAGCGGCTCAGTAAGGCGCTTCGCGCCTTCGCCTGAGATCCGCACAACGGAAAAGTCACTCGTTCCTCCTCCCAAGTCGGCAATCAACGCGAAGTGACTGCCGCTACTTGTTCCAGAATATGCGTATGCGGCCGCTTCGGCCTCCGTGCGGAAAGCTCGCATCTGCAAACCGGCCCTCTCATAGGCTTCGCGCAGTCGGGCCTCCGCCAGGGAATCGTCGGGATCCCTCCCGGCGAATTTCACAGGGCGCCCGCATACTACTGGCACGCGAATCCCGGGTGGCGCAAGCCCGGCCTGCTGAAACAGACCCTCCAAAAAGGCTGCGATCAGTTGTCGCAAATTAAAAAACTCTGGGCCTACTTGGGTCCGATCGAAAGTCCGAGTGCCCAGGTAACTTTTGAGTGATTGCAGGAGTCGGCTTCGGGAAGGATCGTTGAGATACTCTTCGATCGCGGCGAATCCAGCCACTCGCCGCGTCCAAAGATGCGCGGGATCCTCACTGGGACCTAGGCACAACAAGGAAGGCAGCGTCGTGAAGAGTTTGCCACGGTCGGCAAACTTTACGAATGCGACAGACCCATCCTCACGCAGCAAGCCAATGACAGAATTGGACGTACCAAAATCGACACCAATCCCAATAACCGGCAAAGCGGCCTGGTACAGAGCACTCGTCGCCACTGTTTCACATTCCCGCGCGTAAGAATTCACGCGAGCCTACCGGCGATTCTGCCACTGGGCAAGAATCCGGTCATTTTCGGCTCCTCGCGGTCTTGGTGCGGGGAGCCGTCGACGAAGTCCATGACAGCCTCGTGGGCGGCCGCATTCGCATGGCACGCGTCGCGGCGATTATTAGCGCTAGCTGACGGCTTACGCTGACCGGAGCGTTGCTATAGGGGGCTTCTCTACAATCGCCGTTACTTGCGAGTGACCGGTATCGAGCATCAGAATACGGGCTCAACCGGAACAGCCGCGGCCAGCTCTATGAAAAAGATCGATCTTTGCTCCCGGCACGAATCGCGCCGGAGTTCCCGCGTGGCCTATAGTTTGCGTGCGGCAACACCTGCCGACGAATTTGAGCTAAGGGACTTGATCGCGCGTTCCATCCGAGCACTCGGAATGGGCGACTACTCCTCCGGCCAGATCGAAGCTGCGCTCGCCGGGGCGTTCGGTCTCGACACAATTTTAATCCGCGATGGAACGTATCTTGTCGCAATCACGGACCGCGGCGAGATCGTGGGCTGTGGCGGTTGGAGCCGCCGCAAGACGCTGTTTGGCAGCGATGCGCGGGGAAACCGGGACGACACGCAGCTTGATCCCCGGTCCGAACCGGCCAAGATTCGCGCATTTTTCATCGACCCCCACCACGCACGCCGGGGAATAGGGCGAGCGATCCTGGAGCGTAGCGAGGCCGAGGCGATTCGAGCGGGATTTTCTGCATTCGAATTGATGGCGACCTTGCCCGGACGTCGATTGTACGAGAAATGCGGATATGTGGCGGAAACCGAAGTGCAGATCCCCTTGCCGGGCGATTTGCAGATCACCTTCGTGCCCATGAGCAAGGATCTGCCGAAGAGCGCGGACAAAGATGTGCCTCGCTCGCAGTTGATTGGCCCGTGATTCGCCGCCCCGCAACTGGCCGGGTTCAAGGGTGGCATTTGTCGCAGGATGATGCATTTTGCTTCTGATGTTCAAAGCAGCCGATTCTTGGACTGCCGCCTAATAGCGGGGGATTGCCTTTTCTTCTGCCTTACTATAAAGTAAGGAATCGTATCAAGGGGCATTCATGGCAACTGCAACGTTGACGACCAAGGGGCAGATCACGATTCCGGTAGAGGTGCGTACTGCCCTTGGCGTGGATGCCGGGGATCGAGTGGAGTTCGTCCAAGTTGCCCCTGGACGGTATGAGTTTATCGCTGCAACACGCTCAGTAACTGCTTTGAAGGGAATGTTTGGCAAGCCGCGCAAAGCCGTCTCTATTGACGACATGAACGCTGCAATTGCCCGGCGGGGAACTGCAGCAAAGTGATTGGACTCGATACCAATGTCCTGGTCCGCTACATCATGCAGGATGATATCAAGCAGTCGCTAGTGGCTGCGAGATTGGTCGAATCACTTACTACGGAGTCGCCCGGTTTCGTGCCTTTGGTCTCGATCGTGGAACTCGGCTGGGTACTTTCATCTGCCTATGAGCTGAGTCGATCTCAGCTGATAGAAGCATTTGAAGCGTTACTTCGGACCAAGGAGCTTGTCGTCGAAGGGGGTGCAACCGTCTGGAAGGGAATTCGCCTTTTGCAGAGTTCCGGCGGAGACTTTGCCGACTGCCTGATTGCCTGTTCAGCTGAGGCGGCCGGCTGCGCGAAGACCATGACGTTCGATCGCGGTGCGGCGAAGAATGGCGGAATGACGCTGTTGTCGTAAGCGAACAGGAGTGAGTGAAAACTCGTTCGCATGGCCGACGTCGACCCAGACCTGACGGTCACGAAGGGCAGCTATTGGGTGGCTGGTTATAGCGGGTAGAATGCCGGGAGCGCTGGATCACGTGGGCTGCCGGGTTCTACTCATTAGCCCAAAGCGGGATCTTGGCGATGCAATATTTGGTCGCCGCGGTTCTCGCGTTGAACGCTAAAGTACGTATTCACTGCTGGTGCGCTCGAAGATGAAGTCTCTCACCCACGAGCGGTTTGGGGCCAGATCGAGAATCATTAGCGAGAGCTTGCGCTCGATCTCGAGTTCCCAGTGGGGTGCGGGCCGGGGGGTGACTTAGGCCGCCAAACCCTGGGCACTGCCTCATCCAGACTAGCGCCGACTAATCATTTGGTAGATGGAGTCATCATTGGAACGGCATCGTCGGACGTCCATCTCCATGCGTACCACACAATTAACAAAGTGCAAGGCACCTCCATCGTTCCAAAGAACAAATAGTAAGAAGTTGTTGTCGTGAGATTGAAGATTGGCCCGAGAAATTGAGTGAATAGAACAGCGAGAGTTTCTATCACGCCCGCGACAATATTCGCCCCGCGATTTGCTTCAGGCCTCAGGACCCACGACAGCAGAATCATCGCCATCGGGATCTCCATGAGTATTGCGATCCCCAACCACGCTCCCGGGGAGAAATGAAGAAACATGGACCTGACGTTGTTCGACCCCAAGGCGTCGAAGCAGACGAACACGTCTGCATAGATATAGTTGAGCGTCGCAAACACCCATAACACTGAGAGCCTGGCACGGATATCTATCATGGAAGCCTCCTATGCTGCCTAAGCGGACCGTAATGTTCAGCCTACCGCGGTTCCCCTAGCGTTCGGCAAAGCGCGGCTCGCTAATAGGCGCGCCGGCCGATGATGCTTGTTTTGTTGGGAGAAGTGCCAGGAGCACAACTCCAATCGCGACGCAGATTACAATGTCCTGTGGACTATCCTGCCTGTGCATCCCGTGCGCCACGGCCTGCACCGACATGATTGCCATAGTGAACCCATGGGCAAGACTTGACCACGCGCCATAGGCGATCATCAAGCGATGCTTGGCCGGCTGCTTTACGGCCAGCAACAAACAGGGCCCGAGCGCCGTGTTAAGGCTCAGGAACATCGGCACGACGCACTGTGCTCGCTAAGCCACCTGGAGTGCCACAGATTATCGAACAGCAGATCGCCCCAAGAGCAGTAAACCAAGCCCACCAAAATCAAAACTACCTGTAAGGCGCGCTCACGTTTCATAGGGTCCTTCGTTCAGTGTGATGTAAGGCTGCTACAATTGTTTTACTTCAGATTGGGCGGTTCTCCGCTGCGATTTGTCCGATACTGGGACCTTGCGAGCATCCGCAGTGTGAGCAGAATGCTTCTCCCGCTCGAACAGGCAAGCCACAGGAACTGCAAGGCCCGAGGAGAGGCCCTCGGAACAGAAAATAGAGGATGAATCCAACGAAATTGGGTATGAGGAAAGCGGCAATCACCCAGGCCCACGCGGGCATGTGCCGTCTTCTCGCGTCCCCATGGACATACCCGACGGCAAGGAAAAAAGCCGCGGTGAAGACGCCAAACGTTGAGCCGAACCAAAGCGCGTCTGGGACAGTACTGAGCAGTCCTTCCGAAGCAAGAAAGGAACGGCCCCGGCTGGAAACAAAATAAACCACGCTAACTGGGATCGCCAGTGCGGCGATAGCCAATGCAAGGCTCGGTAGAATCTTCCGTATCGCGGGTCGCAACAAGACAGCCGCAACTGCAAGCCCGACCAAGAACGCCACCAAAAGCACCGATGATTGCTGTGTCATACAATACCTCTTTTGACGCCAGGCGCCGCGAGCAGACACAAGGCGGAGCAAAAGGAAGGCAGCAGCCAAAAGACGAGCACGGCCGCCTGAACTTGAGCGGTGTCGAAATGCATCGGGACGCCCAGGTGCTTGGCCACTTGGTACACGAGTTCCGACCCGATAACTGACATCGAGAGCGCTACAGCCAATGCGACCCACTTCCTGAATTGCAGGTTGTGCTGTCGCCTTGTCCCGGGGTGATGCTCAAGAATTTTTCGTGTCGGCTCAGCCTGCGGCCTGAGGGCCGCCAGAACCCTGGCATTGAGGGTTGGATTTACCTCGAAGGAAAAACCGCCGAGGCCCGCGATAACCCGGTTGCTGGCGCCGAGATACTCCTTGCAGGGAGCACAAGTGTAGAGATGCTCGCGAAGAGACTGTTCCCTCTCCGCCGAGATGGCGCCTGCCAGACTCTCA
>Ga0302313_10000073_pt1 | contig 89077 bp, 84 predicted proteins | sample III_Palsa_N2_2_FD_200454 | JGI IMG/M metagenome (GOLD analysis project Ga0302313, IMG submission 200454) | Peat permafrost microbial communities from Stordalen Mire near Abisko, Sweden - III_Palsa_N2_2 | ecosystem: Environmental > Terrestrial > Soil > Palsa > Peat permafrost | place: Sweden...
GACGTTGAGGATGCCGTTGGCGTCGATGTCGAAGGTCACTTCCACCTGCGGCACGCCGCGCGCGGCCGGCGGGATGTCCGACAGGTCGAACTTGCCCAGCGACTTGTTGGCGCTGGCGATCTCGCGCTCGCCCTGGAGGACGTGCACGGTGACCGCGGTCTGGTTGTCGTCGGCGGTGGTGAAGGTCTCGGCCTTGCGGGTCGGGATGGTGGTGTTCTTCTCGATCAGCTTGGTCATCTTGCCGCCCATGGTCTCGATGCCCAGGGACAGCGGGGTGACGTCGAGCAGCAGCACGTCCTTGACCTCGCCGGTCAGCACGGCGCCCTGGATGGCGGCGCCGACGGCGACGGCTTCATCCGGGTTGACGTCGCGGCGCGGCTCACGGCCGAACAGGGTCTTCACCACTTCCTGCACCTTGGGCATGCGCGTCTGGCCGCCGACCAGGATCACTTCCTGGATCTCGCCGGCCTTGAGGCCCGCATCCTTCAGCGCGGTCTGGCACGGGCCGATGGTCTTCTCGATCAGCTCGTCGACCAGCGACTCCAGCTTGGCGCGGCTCAGCTTGATGTTGAGATGCTTCGGGCCGGAGGCGTCCGCCGTGATGTACGGCAGGTTGATTTCGGTCTGGGTGGTGGAGGACAGCTCGATCTTGGCCTTCTCCGCCGCTTCCTTCAGGCGCTGCAGGGCCAGGGGATCGCGCTTGAGGTCGATGCCCTGCTCCTTGTGGAACTCGGTGGCGATGTAGTCGATGACCCGCATGTCGAAGTCTTCGCCGCCGAGGAAGGTGTCGCCGTTGGTGGAGAGCACTTCGAACTGGTGCTCGCCGTCGACTTCCGCGATCTCGATGATGGAGACGTCGAAGGTGCCGCCGCCCAGGTCATACACGGCGATCTTGCGATCGCCCTTGACCTTGTCCATGCCGAAGGCCAGCGCCGCGGCGGTGGGCTCGTTGATGATGCGCTTGACGTCGAGACCGGCGATCTTGCCGGCGTCCTTGGTGGCCTGGCGCTGCGCGTCGTTGAAATACGCGGGCACGGTGATGACGGCCTCGGTGACCTTCTCGCCCAGGTAGTCCTCGGCGGTCTTCTTCATCTTGGCCAGGATCTGCGCGGAGACTTCCGGCGGGGCCATCTTCTTGCCCTTGACCTCGACCCAGGCGTCGCCGTTCGGCGCCTTGGAAATCTTGTAGGGCACCATGGCGATGTCCTTCTGCACCACGCCATCCTCGAAGCGGCGGCCGATCAGGCGCTTCACCGCGTAGATGGTGTTGGCGGGGTTGGTCACCGCCTGGCGCTTGGCCGGACGGCCGGTGATGACCTGGCCGTCATCGGTGTAGGCCACGACGGACGGCGTGGTGCGCTCGCCCTCGCTGTTCTCGATGACTTTGGCGTTGCCGCCTTCCATGATCGCCACGCACGAATTGGTGGTGCCGAGGTCGATGCCGATAATCTTCGCCATGTTCTGTTCCGCTCTGGTTTCGGGTTGTACTGAATCGAAAAATTGATAGAAAGGGTAAATCGCGTTACGAGGCTTTATCTATGGCTGAACGGCCAATGTTCAAGGCGCCGTAAGGCACAAATCAGGCATTGCTGGCAGCCGGGGCGCGGGCCACCATCACCATGGCCGGGCGCAGCAGGCGCTCGTGCAGGCGATAGCCCTTCTGCATCACCGCCACCACGTGATTGGGCGCCACATCGGCGGATTCCACCGCCGACACCGCCTCGTGCAGCTCCGGGTTGAACGGCTGGCCGGCCGGGTCCAGCACCTTGACGCCGTGCTTTTCGAAAAAGCTCAGCAGCTGCTTATGGGTCAGGGACAGGCCCGCGCCGATGGACTTGGCGCTGGCTTCGGGAGCATCCGCCGCCTTCAGGCCCAGTTCCAGGCTGTCGATTACCGCCAGCAGGTCGCCCAGCACGCGGTCGGCGCCGTATTTGGCGCTGGTGGAGATTTCGCGCTCGGCGCGCTTGCGCACATTGTCCGCTTCGGCGACCGCGCGCAGGCTCTGGTCGCGGTGGGCGGCCACCTGCTGCTCGGCCTCGGCCAGCTTGGCCTTGAGCGCGGCGATTTCAGCCGCCGGATCGGCCGCAGGCGCGGTCGCGTTCGGATCGATGTTTTCCGTCATTTCTTGCTGCGGTCCTGGTGTTTTGGGTCAAAAACGGCTTCAGCCCACCCCCTGGCGGGCTGAATACCCTAGAGTTGGGGACTCAGCTTTCGGCTTTCAACCCGGCGCTGAGCGCGCGGGCGGTCTCCGCAACGAGCGGAATGATACGCGGATATGCCATCCGGGTGGGGCCGATCACCCCCAAAACCCCGGCCACCTGGCCATCCACATAATAGGGAGAAGTGACCACGCTGCACTCGTCCAGCACCTGGTAGCCGGATTCGCCGCCGATGAAGATCTGCACCCCGGAGGCGGTCAGGCACTGGTCGAACAGCTCCAGCAGGTCGCGCTTGTGGTCCAGCACCTCGAACAGCTTGCGCAAGCGGTTGACGTCGCCCAGCTCCTGGAAGGCCAGCAGGTTGGTGCCGCCGGCCAGCACATAGTCCTCCGCGTCCTGCTGCGCGCCCAGGGCGCGCTCGGCCAGCACGCTGGCCTCGCCGAGGATCTGGTTGACGCGTTTCTGCGCCTCGCTCAGGTCCTCCACCAGGGTGCGGCGCAGGCTGGTCAGCTCGCGGCCGGCGAAGGTCTCGTTGATGATGTTGGAGTAGCGCTCCAGCTCCGAGGCGGAATAGTCGCGCCCCATGTCCAGCACGCGGTTCTGCACCTCACGCTGGTTCACCACCAGGATCGCCAGCACCCGCCCGCCGGACAGCGGCATGAACTCGAGGCGGCGCAGCACCGCGAGGTTGCGCCGCGGCACCGTCACCACCCCGGCCATCGCCGACAGGCGCGACAGCAGGCTGGAGGCGACATGCAGCAGATCCGAGGGCGATTTGCTGCCCGGCACCAGCTCCTCGGCGATGCGCGACTGCTCCGAGTCCGAAAGCTGCTCCGGCGCCAGCAGGGAATCGACGAAGTAGCGGTAGCCGCGGGTGGTCGGCACGCGGCCGGCCGAGGTATGCGGCGAGGAGACGAAGCCGAACTGCTCCAGATCCGCCATCACGTTGCGGATCGTCGCCGGGCTCAACTCTTCGCTGAAGGCGCGCGCTAGGGTGCGCGAGCCGACCGGCAGGCCGTCATGCACATAGCGTTCGATCAGCAGCTTGAGCAGCTCGGCGGCTCTGGGATCCAGCTGTTGCGGCATATTTCCCCGTACTCTTGTCTAGGCCACGCCTGAATGGACGCTAGGGCGCAGCAAAAAGCGTGTCAAGAATACTCCTTGCTCCGCCCTTCACCGCGCACTTTTCGTCATCCGTTCATGATAATTTGCGCCGGGGCCCGAATTTCAAGCAAATGACCCAAGCCAAGACCCAATACCCGACCGTTGCGATCATCGGCAAGCGCGGCGACGCGCACGCGGCGGAGACGCTGCGCGCGGTGGCGGCCGCCCTGATCGCCCGGCGCCAGTCCGGGCAGATCACGGCGGTGCTGGCTCCGAACGAAAACCGCGCCGAAATGGCGGGCCTGGACCTGCAGTTCCTGCCGCTGGCCGAATTGGCGGCGCGCAGCCAGCTGGCCATCGTGGTCGGCGGCGACGGCACCCTGCTCGGCGCCGGTCGCGCCCTGGCGCCGCACGGCGTGCCGATCCTCGGCGTCAACAAGGGCCGCCTCGGCTTCATGGTCGACGTGCTCCCCGAGGACCTCGGCGTAACCCTGGAGGCGGTGCTCAGCGGCGAGCTGGCGGTGGAGGAGCGGCTGCTGCTGGAAGCGCGCCTGCGCCGGGCCGACTCCAGCGAGATGCCGCTGCTGCACGCCGTCAACGACGTGGTGGTGCGCAACCAGGCCTCGATCCGCATGCTCGAGTTCGAAACCTGGCTGGACGGCGAATTCATCAGCCAACACCGCGCCGACGGCATCGTCGTCGCCACCCCCACCGGCTCCACCGCCTACGCCCTGTCCGGCGGCGGCCCGGTGCTGCACCCGTCCCTGCACGCAGTAGCCCTGGTCCCGATCTGCCCGCACACCCTGTCCGACCGGCCCATCGTGGTGCCGGCCGGCGGCACCATCCGCATCGTGCTGCGCGGCGAGGTCAGCGGCGTCAACGTCACCTGCGACGGCCAGGTCAGCGTCACCCTGAACGCCGGCGACTCGGTGGAAGTGAACAGCTCGCCGCACCGGCTGCGCCTGATCCATCCGCGCAACTACAGCTTCTTCGAGCTGCTGCGCAACAAGCTGCATTGGGGGCGCGGCCCCAGCGCGACCCAGGAGCGGATTTGAACGCAATGCCTGTGAATTTCTGCCTCCCCCCACTCCTGTCATCCTGAGCGCAGCGAAGGATCTGACCCTGCGCCGAGGCCAGATCCTTCGCTGCGCTCAGGATGACAAGGGTGCTTCTGCAAATATCCGATTTTAATCAGCCAAGAAAGTCCGACAACGCCCACCCATGCTGCGCCACCTGCATATCCGCAATCTCGCCATCATCGACGAGCTGAGCCTCGACTTCGCCTCCGGCTTCAGCGTGCTGACCGGCGAAACCGGCGCCGGCAAGTCGATCCTGATCGACGCCCTCGGCCTGGTCATCGGCACCCGCGCCGACAGCGCCCTGGTGCGCGGCGGCTGCGACAAGGCGGAAGTCGCCGCCGAGTTCTCGCTGGAGGACTCGGCCTTCGCCACCGCCTGGCTGGCCGAACGCGAACTCGCCGACGGCGACCTCTGCACCATCCGCCGCGTGGTGCAGGCCGAGGGCCGCACCCGCGCCTTCGTCAACGGCAGCCTGGTCACCGCCGCCGACCTGCGCGCCCTGGGCGAATCCCTGGTGGAAGTGTTCGGCCAGGGCGAGAGCCAGACCCTGCTGCGCGCCGACACCCAGCGCAGCGTGGTCGACGATTACGGCCAGCATGCCGATGCCCTGGCCACGGTGGCCACGGCCGCTGCCGGCGTGCAGCGCGTCGAGGTGCAGATCGAGGCCCTGCGCGCCGCGCAAAGCCGCGACCCGGCCCAGCTCGACTACCTGCGCTTCCAGTTGCAGGAGCTGGACGCCCTCGGCCTGCAGGATGACGAACTCAAGGCCCTCGACGCCGAGCACAAGACCCTGGCCAACGCCGGCCGGCTGCTGGAGGACGGCGGCAACGCCCAGCAGCTGCTCTATGGCGGCGAGCAGTGCGCCTACGACCAGATTTCCGCCGCCCTCGCCGCCCTGCACGGCCTGGTGCCGCTGCACCCGGATTTCGCCGAAATCGAAAACCTGGCGATCAGCGCCCAGACCCAGGCGCAGGAAGCCGCCGAAACCCTGCGCCGCCTGCTGGAAAAGCTCGACCTAGACCCGCAGCGGCTGACCGAGGTCGAGCGCCGCCTCGCCGCCGTGCATGACCTGGCGCGCAAGCATCGCGTCCGCGCCGACGAGCTGACCACCCGGCAGGCGCAGCTGCGCGAGGAACTGGGCGGCCTGGAAGGCGCCGCCGAGCGCCTTGATGTGCTCGAACGCGAACGGCAGACCGCGCTGGAAATCTACAGGAAGGCCGCCAAGACCCTGACCCAGGCCCGCAGCAAGGCCGCACTGGGCCTGGCCAAGGACGTCACCGCGCGGGTGCGCGAGCTGGGCATGCCCAACGCCAGCTTCATCGCTGCCGTCGAGTCCGCCGGCCGCGAACGCCCCAGCCCGCAGGGCGAGGACCTGGTGCGCTTCGACTTCTCCGCCAACCCCGGCCAGCCGCCGCGCGCCCTGGCCAAGGTGGCCTCCGGCGGCGAGCTGTCGCGCGTCAGCCTAGCCATCCAGGTCAGCCTGCGCCAGGGCGAAGGCGCCGCCACCATGATTTTCGACGAGGTCGACGCCGGCATCGGCGGCGCCACCGCCGAAGTGGTCGGCCGCGAGCTGCGCGCGCTCGGCGCCCACCGGCAGGTGCTGTGCGTCACCCACCTGGCCCAGGTGGCGGCGCAGGGCCAGCAGCACTTCGGCATCCACAAGGAAGTCAGCGGCGGCGCCACCTACACCCGCGTCAACGGCCTCGACAGCGCCGGCCGCGTCGGAGAAGTGGCGCGCATGCTGGGCGGACGGGAAATGACCGGCGCGACGCAGGCGCTGGCGAAGGATTTGCTGAAGCGCGCCGCGCGGTAATCCCGGCTAACCTGCCTCCCACTCCAGGCGAAGCTTATTTGGCGTCGCTGCCAGTCGCCTTATGCGCGGTATCGCTGATCGCGTGCCCGGTAGTGCTGGCGCCCTTGTGGATGGCGTGGCCAGTGGCTTTGGCGCCCTGCTTGATCTTGTGGCCGGCAGTCTTCGAACCATCGCGGAAGCCGTGACCCACCGTCCTGGCGCCATCGCGGAAGCCATGCCCCACGGCGGTGGCCCCGTCGCGGATGCCGTGGCCCACAGCCGTGGCACTGGATTTGATGTCCTGGCCGAGGTCGTCCGCCAGCGCCGGGGCGGCGGCCAGGGCTAGCAGCAAGGCAAGCGGCAGGCGGTTCATGCGCCTGGAATCGCTCACTGGCCCGCTCAGATCTTGCGGCCCTGCCCCAAGCCCTGCTTGAGGTGGGGGCAGTTCTTGCGCTGGCATTCGCCGTACATGATCAGGCTGTGCTCGATCAGGCGGTAACCCAGCGATTCGGCCTTCTCGCGCTGGCGCTTCTCGATGGTTTCGTCCTCGAATTCGTCGACATGCCCGCACTTGATGCAGACCATATGGTCGTGGTGATGGCCGCGCTCCAGCTCGAATACGGCATGACCGCCCTCGAAATGGTGTCGGGTGACCAGGCCGGCAGCTTCGAACTGGGTCAGCACGCGGTACACCGTGGCCAGGCCGATGTCCTCCCCGGTATCCATCAGCTGCCGGTAGATTTCTTCGGCCGAAAGGTGGCGGGTATCGCTGTTTTCCAGCATTTCCAGGATCTTGAGCCTGGGCAGCGTGACCTTGAGTCCGGCGTTTCTGAGGTCCTGGGATTCCACTGGGGGGGTCCGCCGTGAAGAATGTTGGGTTATTATCGCATTCATATCCCCGGCAACAAAGCCGGCGCTCGCCGCCGCAACTACCTGAGACTCAAAAGATTCATGCGCTCGATCCTGATTTCCATTCTGGTGCTTGGCCTTGCCGGCTGCGGCATCATCTACAAGCTGCCCACCCGCCAGGGCAATGTCATCGAGCAGAAGCAGCTCGACCTGCTGCAACTGGGCATGACGCGCGACCAGGTCAAGTTCCTGATGGGCACCCCCATCGCCACCGACCCCTTCCGTGCCGAGCGCTGGGACTACTTCGGCTATTACAAGAGCCCGCGCGGCCAGGTCAGCAGCCGCACCGTGACCCTGTACTTCGACGACAACAAGCTGTCGAAGATGGACGGCGTGCAGATCGCCACCGCCGACAAGAACATCGGCACCCCGGACTCCGACACCCTGGCGAAGCAGGTGAAGAAGGACGAGCTCGACAATTCGCGCCATGCCGGCGGCAAGGACACGGATACAGGCGTAGCGATTCCAACCCCCTAAGGGGGTTGGAATCGCTGGTGTTCGTCCTGAACAAGACGGCACGCGCGATCTCTGAGGAATCAACTGATCGGCTATCCCTGGCGCCGACTGTTGAAATAAGCGGGGACGGTCTTACTTAGGAACAGCCGGCGGCCACAGGCCGCCCTACGATACGGGTTTGGCTTTCTTCCTCGCCCTCAGCCGCCGCGCCTGCTTCGGGTCGGCTGTGAGCGGCCGGTAGATTTCCACCCGGTCTCCCGCTTCCACCGCATCGTCGAGCTGGCGCAGGCGGCCGAATACGCCCACCTTGCACCGCTCCAGGCTGATTTCGGGGAACTGCGGCAGGATGCCGGAGCGTTCGATCGCCTGCCGCAGCGTGCAGCCGGGCGCCACTTCGATGGCCACCAGCGCCTGCCGCTGCGGCGTGGCGTAAGCCACTTCAATGCCGAGCAAGGCGCCGGCGCTTTCCATATTCATATAATTGCACCATGAGCAAAGCCGACAAGCAGAACGAGGCGCCCAAGCAGATCGCCGTCAACCGGCGCGCCCGCTACGATTATTTCATCGAACAGACCTTCGAGGCCGGTATCGTCCTGGAAGGCTGGGAAGTGAAGAGCATGCGCGCCGGCAAGGCCAATGTCGCCGAAGCCTACGTCATCATCAAGAACGAGGAAGCCTGGCTGCTCGGCGCTCATATCATCCCGCTGGGCCAAGCCTCCACCCATATTCATCCCGAGGCCACCCGCACCCGCAAGCTGCTCCTGCAGGGCCGCCAGATCGCCGAGCTGATCGGCAAGGTAGAGCGCGCCGGCTACACCATCGTGCCCCTGGACCTGCACTGGAGCCGCGGTCTGGCCAAGCTCCAGATCGGCCTGGCCAAGGGCAAGAAGCAGCACGACAAGCGGGCGGCGGACAAGGACAAGGACTGGAAGCGCGAGCAAGGCCGCATCATGCGGCACTGAGGCTTCGCCGCTTCTATCCCGCCTCACCCTGCTTCCAGTCCGCGCCGACTCGCCTTGCCCGCTGGCTGCGCCGGCGGGGTGGCTCGCGTCGGTACTGGAAGCGCGAACAGGGACGGATTCTGCGGCACTGAGGGTATGGCCTTTCACATCCGAGCTGTTCCTCTCCAAAGCACAGAGGTCCGTTCGCCCCGAGTGCGTTGCGCAGCAACGCGTATCGAGGGGCCAGCACGGAACCTGCCGGCGGACGCGGGCTCAATTCCCGCCATCTCCTTGAATTCCCGCTTCGACCCCCTCAAATTGAAAAGTGTCGCAAGTGTTACACTGTAGTCTGTAACGGGGATGATCTGGGCTCGACGGTGACTGGAAATCCAACGTGCATGCCGAGGTGCGGATGGCCCTCGTAAAACTCTTCCGCAAACAAGCTAGTTGCGAACGACGCTAACTACGCCCTCGCCGCTTAATCCCGGCGAGCGATTGACCAGACGGTGTTGATGCCCCTGACTCAGTCGTCGACTCTCATCAACTCGCGGTGAAAGCAGGCTACTGGCCTATCCGCTAAAACCCTAAAGTAGATAAGCGAACGCGTTCCGTGCCCATCCGGGAGTGTTCGATGAAAACCAAAGAACGGGCTACGCATGTAGATCGAAGGACGGAAGGTTGTCGGACGCGGGTTCAATTCCCGCCATCTCCACCATTCAGGCGTTTCCAGGCGGGTGTAGGCGTAAGGAATTCAAAAACTTACGGACCTGCACCCGCCTACCACCGCCCATAAGCGCCAGGTTTTGGTCACGTGGCGGTCACGTGGGAGCAGGTCATTGAGGCGCTTTAAGGTCGTGATGCCGAGTTGGCGTTTAGCGACCGGAATCCTTGAGCCCAGAATCTATCTGGAGCAGATTACTAACGCGGAATTCGAAGAAACCCAGCGGGCCTAACATGGCGTCTCTCTGGCTTCTCCGTCGCACCGATGATGGATTGAACCGACTTGAAAAATACATGATATTTTTCAAAAAGTTAGGATCGGCATAGATATGGGTACGTTTTTGCAGCGGTTGAATGATCGGTTGCGATATTGGCGGCCTCTGCGTGGCGCCAGCCGCCTTCACTTCACTATACGTCCGGGCAGCTTTTCCAGCAGTCGTTCCACCGCATTGAGCAATCGCTCCTGCGCGCTGACGACTTCGCGATAGTGCGCACTGACCGGCTGTATTACGCCATTCAGCTCCACCTGGCCGCCGTGTATGGCGATCTCGGATAGATACGCAGCAATGATCTGGCTTCTGCGAACAAACTTTTCAGTTGTCATATGTGGTTCCTTCATGATCTTTTGATTAAATGGCCCAGGAGCATGCTGATTCGCCGGTTTGAGCTGGACTCCATTCGGCGCCGCGTGCGGCCACCGATATCGGCAGAGCAACGACGATGCCCACAGCCCCCTGAGTGCAGGCATCACGACTGGGATGCGATTTGGCCATGTGTGGCGGAGATGCCGGCGTTACCGTCGGCAGTAATGGGTGAGCTTGCGCTTCAAGGATGGGTCCGGCCACTGCATAGGCGCCGCCGAGAAAAATGCCACTCAGCACGGCAATGAAATACTTTTTCAAGGTCCGGAAGTAGGTTGCTCTCGTTCCCGCTTGCGAATGGCTCATGATGCTTACCTCGTGTTCCCTTACGCAGTTCATTCACGTAGTGGCGCACGCTCCCACGAATCGATTCCGGATCACCGTGCGTTGGGACACTCACATGTCGCTGGACCTGTTGTCCCCTCAATTCCCGAAATACTCCGTGCGGTATCCAACATAGTGATCGTGGGCCAGCGCACCGACGTTTCGGCTCGTGGGGTCCACCTTGATGGCAGTTCGCCGGACTTCTCCGGCAGCCCATCGAGGAACAATCATGCTTAATGACGACACTGTGAAAGTGCTAAACGGTCTCATTCAGACGTCCGAGGACGGTATGAAGGGATTCACCGAAGCCGCCGAGAGCGCAACGACGCCCGACCTGAAAACCGTGTTTCACCAGCGCTCCCTGGATTGCGCAACAGCCGTAACCGAATTGCAGGCGTTGGTGAAAACCCTCGGCGGCACGCCGAAGGACAGCGGCACCATCGCCGGCGCCGCCCATCGGGGCTGGACCAAGGTGAAAGCCACAGTCGGCGACGCCAATATCGGTACGCTCGAAGAAGTGGAAAGCGCCGAAGACAAGGCCAAGGCGGCCTACACCAAGGCCCTGACGGCCACCCTGCCGCCGCAGGTCCGCACCGTGGTGCAGCGCCAGCACGACGGCGCCGTCCGCAACCACGATCAGATTCGCGACCTGCGCAATAGCTACAAGGCCAAGAAGGAAGCCGTCGCGAGCTAAGGCGCGCTTCGACTCTGATCCCGGCCTGCCGCGAAGGTTTGCGGCAGGCCTTCAACCGTGCGGAACTTCAAGTGAATAGCTTTGCCCAATGAATGTTGCAGTGCGGCATTTGTTCGGGATTCAAGGAGGTTTACGGCATGACGCCCATTCGACGTGACATACGATTCAAGCTGCCCGCGGCCCGCATCCACGACTGGCATTCGCATGGTCCGCAGGTCACCCATTTTTTCAACGCGCTATCGGTATTTTTCCCGGTGGGCGAGCGTTTCTTCATCGCCAGCGTGCGCAACTACCGCGACCGGGTCACTAATCCGGGGCTGAAAAAGGCGGTGATTGCCTTTATCGGGCAGGAAGCGATGCATGGTCGCGAACATGAACGCTACAACCGGCTGCTCCAAGCCAGCGGCATGCCGGTGCAGAGCATGGAGAAATGGGTAATTCGGGTGTTAGGTACCGCGAGAAAGCTCACGCCGCCATCGTGGCAGCTCGCCACCACCCTCGCGCTGGAACATCAGACTGCCATCATCGCCGATCTGCTGCTCAGCAATCCCGAGCTGCTGGCGGGATCGGATCCGGCCTTCAGGCGTCTCTGGCAATGGCATTCTCTGGAAGAAACCGAACACAAGGCCGTGGCCTACGATGTCTGGAACGAAGCTGTCGGCTCGGGCGGCGTCCCTTACTTGGTGCGCAGCGTGGACATGGTATTCACCTCGCTGGTGTTCTGGACCCTGGTGGCAGGGTTCAGCATTTGCATGATCGAAACCGATCCCGAAACACGCCGCCGGCCGCTTGGCTATCTCGATCTGGCGAGCTTCCTGTTTGGAAAGCAAGGAATGTTTCGCGCCAGCCTGCCGGCTTGGTTGGACTTCTTCAAACGCTCCTTCCATCCCTGGCAGCACGATAACCGGCAACTGCTGGAGAAGATCGGCGCAGTGACATCCGATACAGCGGTCATGAGGCTGGGAACAGCGGCATCGACAGCCTGATCCGAAAGCCTCTGCCTCGACATATTTCCCCCATGATTGCTAGATCGCCGTCACATCGGGCAATAGGCGGTCGAATTCACGCTTGACCACGGCATAGCATTCGCAGACTTCCTGCTCCAGCCGCGGTCGGTCAAGCACCATGAATGTGCCTTGGTTGTAGCTGATCAGGCCGGCCGACTGCAGCACACCGGTCGCGTCGGTGACGCCTTCGCGGCGTACGCCGAGCATATTGGCGACCAAACCCTGGGTCATCTTGATTTTGTTGTCAGGTAGCCGATCGAGGCCGAACAACAGCCAGCGGCTTAGCTGCTGCGGCACGGAATGATGCTTGTTGCATACGGCCGTCTGCGTCATCTGTGTCATGAGGGCTTGCGTATAGCGCAGCAGCAGATGCCGCAAGGGACCGGCGCGCTCGAATTCCTTCTTCAGCACCTGCGCCTTCAGCCGGAAGGCCTGGCCATCGTTTTGCACGATCGCCCTGCCTGTCGTGGCTTCACCCCCCATGAACAGGGAGACGCCGACGATACCCTCGTTGCCCACCATCGCGGTCTCGGCAGCATCGCCGTCTGTCATCACGTATAGCAGCGAGATGATGCAGTCGATGGGAAAGTAAGCATATTGCAGAGTATCGCCGGCTTCGTACACCACTTGGCCGAGCTTCATCGACACCAGTTCGAGGTGGGGAGAGAGGCGCTCTTGCTCCGCATCTGGCAGACAGGCCAGAAGTCGATTTTTTTGGGGCTGGGTAGACAATTTGTCAGGCTCCTTGGTCAGAGTGGAGCGCCAGCACGGCGCCGATGGCCGTACACGCGATTCTGCTGATCTCAGAAATACACCAGGGGCGAAGGGTTCTCCGTGCGGTTCCCAACATTGAGGCCAATCCTAGGACGCAGCGCGGTCTGCCCAGGCTATGTGCGATACCAGACTGAAGCACTGTGCATGGAGTCTGACAATTCAATCAACGAAATAGACCGGATAAGCGGTTTGGACCCGTCTGGAAATCGGCATTTACTGCTGATTTACGCACGCACACTGCACTATTACAAGGAGGTCGCACCATGCTCGGCACCATTCTATTGATCGTCCTGGTGTTGTTCCTGGTCGGCGCCCTGCCGTCATGGCCGCATAGCAGGAATTGGGGTTACTACCCCAGCGGCGGACTGGGCCTCATAGTCATCATCGTCCTCGTCTTGTTGCTGATGGGACGTATTTGAACTGGCGCGGTGTCGGATCGCTTTCCATAACGAACGGCCCGCAGGCCAATCGGACGTACCACTCACAGCTGATTTCAACACCAGGCCCGTCTACGGGCGATCGGAGAAGAACCATGGCTACAAAGTCGATAGGCAGGTCCACAGTCTGCAATACCCTGATCGCGGTAAGCCTCGCCGCTGGCTTCAGCGCCGGTGCCTACGCCGACACCACCGATTCCTCGGTGCCGCAGCCACATAGCGACAGTGTCGGCGCGGCGTTCACCGATACGGAGATCACAGCGAAGGTGAAATCCCAGTTCATGCGCGAAAATCGCCTGAAGAACTCCGACATCAGCGTCACCACCACCAACGGCGTGGTAACGCTTACCGGTTCAGCGACCGGCCCGGACGCCAAGTCCGCCGCCGAAAAGCTCGCCAGTAGCGTCGATGGGGTGAAAAGCGTCGACGACGACCTTCACACGCCGTCCTCAGCCAGCACCGCCGAGAACAAGATGGACAAGGCGGCGTCCAAGACCAAAAGAATAGCTTCCGACAGTTGGATTACCACCAAGGTGAAATCCGAAATCATGGCGGACAGCGTGAGCAAGGGCTTCGACGTGAGCGTCACGACCACACATGGCGTCGTCGTGCTGAAAGGAACTCTGTCCAACCAAGACGCCATCGATCACGTCAAGGATCTCACCGAAAAGGTGACGGGTGTGAAAAGCGTGGATACGTCGTTGCTGACGGTCGCCAAAACCTAAGGCTCGGAAATCAGAATTCGCCGGCCAAGATGGCCGGCGTCAAGATCAAGGACGATCGAAGCCGCACCGAAAGGTGCGGCTTTTATTCGCCCCGCGGCAAACGCACCAAGCGAAGACGGCATATTCCGCTCTTTTGTGCGGCACCGAACGGACTTCGCCGCCTCCAGGGGGCTAGCTTCGAGTTCACTTTGCGGGGTAGTCGCGGCCGCCGTTTAGAGGCTTCGCCGCAACGGGAGCATGAAAACATGATCCGACACCATGACGTCCAAGATTCGCTTTCTGCGGAAGCGTCGCCGATGCTGCTCGCGTCGAGCCAGACTGCGACACCGCGTGCGGCGCCTCATTCAAGCCGTGTCGCTGTCCAAAACAGTGGCCATGGCAACTACGGTACGGTCTGGAATCATCCGTTTGCGTTTTACGCGACGCCGCTATCAACCGACTTCCTGATTCTGATGTCGGTCATTGCGCTGCTCGCACTCTTCAAGCTCGCGGCAAACCGGTTGAGTTTCGGCACGCCCGCGAAGAACGTGGGAAACATGTATTTCATCAAATCCGGGACTCGCGGATACACGATCAATCGTCGTTAAACCGTAGGCAGCGGAAAAGGCTCGCATATGGAGGTTCGTTCATGAACAAGTACGACGGCACGGCAGGTGTCAGGATGAGTGGGGCGAGCAGCTTGATCGAAGGCGGCCTTTTCTATCCAGTGGGCCACATCGTGGTGGGATTGCCCGATCAACAGGATGCACGGCAGGTTTATCAGAACCTGCTGGCGCACGGCTTGCCTCAGGATGAGTGTGTCATGGTATCCGCCGCCGCCATGGTGGAGGCTGCAGCAAAGGATTTGGATTCCGGAGGCGTGATCGCCGCATTCGGCAGCACCGCACAAATCCGCGAAAAGCAGCTGCAACTGGCCCGGGAAGGCTGCCACTTTCTGATGGTCAAGGTTTCTTCCGATGAGGGCAAAGATTTTGTTCTGAAGGAACTCGCCCAGGTGCCCGTGCGGTATGCAGTTCAATATCACAGGCTCGCGATTGAAAATCTGATTGCCCATATTCCATCGGCGACTGCGGGCTCCGGGTCCGCACGGACAGGTTAGATCTCAAACGCAACGGCTCTGGGATGTAAACCATCGAAATCGCACGATATAAAGCGCTCTCATCTACCGGCAAAACGTCCGTTGCCTATCTATTGTTAAGCAATCAGGAGCACCTTTGTGAACACATTTATCCGTAGTAGCGCATTCGTTGTCGCGCTGTTGAGCTTGGCCGGGACGACTTCCGTCGGCGCCGCTTCGTCAACTGATCCCATGAAGGCCTCCGGACCTTCGACCCTTTCCAACGACGATATCGAGTTCTTTGGAAAGGCCGCCCAGACGGGAATGACCGAAGTGCAGGCGGCCACGATCGCATCGACCCGGGCATCCGGTTCGGATACCAAATCGTTCGCCAGCACGATGGCCACCGATCACACCTCCAACAACGAGGAACTGAAAGCTCTGGCCTTGCGCAAAGGCGTTACCCTGCCGACGCAGCTGGACAAAACCCATCAGGGGATGCTCGACGAATTGCAAAAAGAGGACCCGAAGAAGTTCGATGCCACTTATGCGAAAGACATGACCGCAGGCCATAAAGGTGCGATCGATCTCTTCGAGAAGACCTCGAAGGACTCCAAAGACCCGGACATTCGTGACTTTGCCAGGAGCACATTACCGACGTTGCAGCATCATCTGGAAATGGCGAAGCATCTGAGCGAGAAGAGCTAGGGTGACGGTCGTCTAGCCCGTCAGATCCGCGTTTCCAAGGCAACACGGTCGTTCAGGTTGTATTACTCGTCCCGGTCTTTTGGGCCGCTTATTGACAGGGAATCCTGATGAATCCTGTTCCAGCCGCCCGGCCGTTGATCCTTGGCGTCCTGATTGCCATAGCCGGAGTCGTATTGGCTGCTGGAGGCGCCTGGCTGCTGGCTCTAGGCGGCACCTGGTACGACCTCATCGCCGGCATCGGCCTATGCCTGACAGCAGCTGCCCTGATTCGCGGACGAAATGTCGCGCTGTGGATTTACGCCGGCGTGCTTCTCGTCACCTTGGTCTGGTCGCTCGGCGAGGTTGGTCTGCAAGGCTGGAAGCTGGAGCCGCGCCTGCTACTGCCAAGTTTTCTTGGCCTTGTCCTGCTAACCCCCTGGGTGCGCTCGCGGCTGCTACCCCGCGCTGCTGCTCCAGCGGCGGTGCTGGGACTGGTCATCGTTGCTGCAGCCGGTGTCGGTGTCGTTTCGATGGGCAACCCTTTCGGAATCGACGGCGAGTGGGCCGGCATCGACCCGCCAGCCGCCGCCGATAGCTCCGGCGTTGCCCTGGGTGATTGGGGCTTCTACGGGCGTACCGCCGCTGGCGACCGTTATTCGCCACTGGCGCAGGTGACGCCGCAAAACGTGACCCAACTCAAGCTTGCTTGGGCGGCCCATACCGGCGATACCATGCAGCCGGGCGAGAACAAGTCCGGCACCGACGCAGGGCATGAGTTCAATTTCGAAAATACGCCGATCAAGATCGGCAAGAACTTGTACATTTGCACGCCGCACAGCTGGGTGCAGGCGTACGACGCGGACACCGGCCGGCGGCTATGGAGCTTCAATCCTCATGCTGACACCAGCCCGGACGTCTACCTGGCCTGTCGCGGGGTCGCTTTCTACGAGGCGCCGGCTGGCACCAAGACCGATTGTCCGCGGCGGATCATTGCGCCGGTGCTCGATGCCCGGCTGATGGCGCTGAATGCCGACACCGGCGTACCCTGCGCGGATTTCGGCGAGAACGGATTCGTCTCGCTGCACCAGTATCTTGGCCATGTTCCAGCTGGCTTCCACTTTGTGACCTCGCCGCCGTTGGTGGTCAAGGACCGCGTGATATTGGGTGGCTGGATTTCCGACAACCAGGCCGAAAACGAGCCTTCGGGTGCGGTCCGCGCCTTCGATCCGCTCAGCGGCAAGCTGGTGTGGGCCTGGGATCTCGGGGCGAACCCACAGGTAGTGCATCCATCGCCCGACCAAGTGCTGACCCGCGGTACGCCGAATGCCTGGGGCGTCTATACCGCGGATGTCGATCGTGGCCTGCTGTTCCTGCCGCTCGGCAACGCCACGCCGGACTACTACGGCGCCAACCGCCGGCCGTTCGACGACCAATATTCCAGTTCGATCGTGGCGCTGGATATCGAGACCGGAACGCCGCGCTGGTCATTCCAGACCGTGCACCATGATCTTTGGGACATGGACCTTCCGATCGGGCCCTCGCTGGTCGATCTGCCCGGTCCGGCTGGAACCAAACTGCCTGCTTTGCTGCAAACCACCAAGCGCGGCGAATTTTTCCTGCTCAACCGCGAGACCGGGAAGCCGATCGCCCAGGTCGATGAAAAGCCAGTGCCGCAAGATGCCGCCGCCGGCGATCACGCTTCGCCGACCCAGCCCTATTCTACCGGCATGCCGTCGCTGGCGCCGGTCGACCTGAAGGAACAGGATTTGTGGGGTGCGACACCGTTTGACCAGATGATCTGTCGTATCGAGTTCAAGCGCTATCACTACGAAGGCCAGTTCACGCCGCCGTCGCTGCAGCCAACCATCGTTTATCCGGCATTCGACGGCATCATCGACTGGCATGGCGCCGCCATCGACACCGACCGCAAGCTGCTGATCGCCAATGCCAGCTATATTCCATTCGTGGTGCGCTTCTTCCCACGCGAGGAAGGCGTGCGCAAAGGCTGGATCAAGCCCTGGGACGGACAGGGTAACGAGCCCGCGGTTGAACCTGGCTATGCGCCGCAATATGGCACCCCTTATATCGGCAGCGTTCACCCCTGGCTCAATCCGCTCGGCGTGCCCTGTACAGCGCCACCATGGGGCACACTGACAGCCATTGACCTGATATCGCGCAAGATCGTGTGGCAGCACAAGCTCGGTACCACGCGCGATACCGGGCCGTTCGGCACCCATTTCAATTTGCCGCTGCCGACCGGCATCTTCAACATCGGCGGCAACATGGTGACTCGTTCGGGGCTGATTTTCATCGGCGCAACGGCTGACGACTATCTGCGCGCCTTCGACGAGCGCAGCGGCCGGGAGTTGTGGAAAGTCCGACTGCCTGCCGGTGGCCAGGCCACACCGATGACCTATCTTGGCGCCGACGGGCGCCAATACATCGCCATTGCTGCGGGCGGGCATGGAGGGCTCGGCACCCGCTCCGGCGATTCGCTGCTGTCTTACGCGCTGCCGGCGGCCGCGCGCTGAGCGGTCACCATCCTGTTTGTGTAAAGGCGGCAGTGCACTGACGTCGTACGCCTGTTCGCTTAATCATCGATTGTGCCCGGTAGTGCGCGCCAGCGTACCGAACCGGCAGTCCATTGCTGCCATAAGTGCAAGGCTGCATTGGATGTCGAACGCCGCGGTAATGTCGGTGAATGCCCGAGCCGAGGCTGCAATTTTGTCATCCCGACCAATCGACTGAGCCACTTCAAATTCAAAACTGACGCAGGAGAGTTCCATGAGCTACGCAATCATCGGTGCCGGCAAAGTCGGCAAGGCGCTCGCCACTGCGTTCAGCCGCAAGCAAATCGCCGTGGCAATCGCAAGCAAGCGATCGGCCGAGGCGCTTACGCCCATCGCTAAGGCGATCGGGCCAACGGTTGTGCCCCAATCCTTGCAGGAGGCCGTCAAAGCCGGGATCGTCTTGTTGGCGATTCCTTTCGGCACGCAGAAGGAAGTGGCGAAGGCCGCTGCGAGCTGGGCCGGCAAGATCGTGATCGACGTCACCAACGCGTACGGCGTCGCTCCGGAAGAGCTGGGCCACCTTCCTTCCTCGGTGGTGATCTCCCAGGCATTTCCCGGCGCAAAGCTCGTCAAGGCCTTCAACAGTTTACCCGCGGAAGTCCTGGCCGAAGACCCGAGTGTCAAGGGCGGTCGGCGCGTGGTCTTCCTGTCCAGTGACGACGAGGGCGCCGCGGCTCAAGTCGCGACCCTGGTTGAGGAACTTGGATTCGCGCCCATCCAACTGGGGAAGCTCGCTGAAGGAGGCTTACTGGTCCAGGCGCGGGGTAAGGACTGGGCTCAACTGATTTTCCAGGATCTCGTCAAGTTCAGGTAAAGCACCACGAATGGGATCGACCATGTATAACCACGTCACCTGGCCTCAGCAATATGACCCGAAGACTTCGGCGATCTACGCGCTCAACGACATTGACGTGCAAGCGCCGCCTGAAGTGGTGTGGAAGCTGCTTATAGACGCCGAGAATTGGTCGAGCTACTTTCCTGCCGAAGATCAGGTCAAGATCCTGACTGGTGAGCCGGAGCTGGCGCTCGGAACCAGGTACAGCCGGGTGACGGTTGGCTTTCCGATGCATCTGATCGTGACGGAGTACTTGCCTGGCCGCAGGCTCTCGTGGTCGACGGTGGTCGACGGCGATGAGACCGGTTCGAGCGCCTATCACGGCTGGGTCATCACGCCTACGGACACGGGTTGCCATGTGCTGACGGAGGAGACACAGCAAGGCGCCTTCTTCCTCGAGGAGCTTGGGCGCAAGCATCCCGGTGCGCTCTACGGCTATCACCAGGAATGGGTCGAAAGCCTGGCGCGCGCGGCAGAGGCTGAAACGGCGAAAGCGACAGGTTGAGCTTTCATGTCTGGTGCCCGGCACCGAACTTCACGGAGAAACGCATGAGCAGATTCGCAGGTAATGTGGTCATCGTCACGGGAGCAGGTAGCGGTATCGGCGCCGCCACCGCGCGCCGTTTTCTTGGCGAAGGCGCCTTCGTCGCGCTGAACGGTCGCCGTGAACACAAGTTGCGCGAGACCATCGCAACATTCGACCCCGCAAAGTCCCTGGTTCATCCTGGCGATGTGTCGGATGAAGAGTACGTGAAGAGCCTGGTGAGAGATACGATTGCCAGGTTCGGCAAACTGGACACCTTGGTCAACAACGCCGGGATGGCGATCTTTGGTCCTTTCGAGCAGACCACCACGCAAGACTGGCGAAAGACCATGGCGACTGATCTCGACAGCGTTTATTTCGCTTGCAGGGAGGCCCTGCCGCACCTGCTGAAGACGAAGGGCTCCATCGTCAACCTCTCCTCGGCATCCGGTCTGGGCGGAGACTGGGGAATGACTGCGTACAACGCGGCAAAGGGCGCCGTTACGAACTTCACGCGCGCTCTAGCATTGGAGTACGGCTCGCGCGGCGTGCGCATCAACGCCGTGGCGCCGAGCTTAACTTCCACAGAGGCCACTGCCGAAATTGAAAAAAGTGAAGCCGTAGTGGCGGCTTTTCGTGAACGCCTCCCCATCGGCAGGGCCGCGACGCCCGATGATATCGCGCGTGTGATTGCATTCCTCGCCAGTGAGGATGCTCTGTTTGTCAATGGAGCGATCCTGCCGGTCGACGGTGGCGTCACCGCGTCCAACGGGCAACCCAATTTTCTCTCGCTATTGGGATAAGGCTAACGCCGGTCGGCATCGGCACTACGGTGTACTGGAGAGCAGCACATCGGGGGAGGAGTTGAGAGCATCAAAGCAGAGATCTTTAATGGATCTTGACTGACCAGCTTGAGCGCTATAACCAAAATCTGCTTGACCGCAGGGACATTGCATCCCCGCGGCTTCCGCCCGCCGCCAAGCAGAACTACAACCACTGTACGACAAAAACAATAAAAGCGAATGGCAGCATGCTGCCGAGAAGCCCGAAACCAATTTGCATTCCAATCACCTTCGCATTTGCCCATTCGCGGAGATGGTCGAACATCAAGTCACGATGAACACGAACCACAATTGGATTCAACGCTCCGTGTGTTGTCGAACATAAGAAACGCAGGTGCGACTATTGTCGAGCATGAGCCGCTATGCGCGCTGGCGTACAGATGCAGGCGCCGTTCGACGTGTATCCCTATGAACCTCTGTCAGGCACCGCTGCCGCGGGCACCCCATCTTCACCATCGCCGTGGGACAAACTCGCCTTGACAGTGCTTGCCAAGGCAAAACATGCGTATGCAGACATCGCCGAGGCAACCGTGACGCAGACTTACTACAAAGCCGGAAGCTTTGAACCGGGTAAAAGCCTGGGCTACCTGATCAAGCGCTGTGGCACTCTGATGACGGGACTCGCAGCGGATGCATTTATGTCGCAGCCGCTGTCCTTCACGCAATGGACCGTGCTGATGAAGCTACGTCACTTCACGCACCTGTCGGCAACTGAGTTGGGCGAGAGTGTGGGGCACGACTTGGGCGCGCTGACGCGGGTCGTGGATTCGCTGGAGCGCGCCGGCTTCGTCGAGCGCGAACGTGGCCGGCGCGACCGCCGCACGGTGGAGATTGCGCTGACCCCGCAGGGGCTGCGACAGGTGGAAGACAGCACCCATCTGGTGGTGGGACTGCTCAACGAACTGCTAGAGCCGTTTTCGCGCAGCGAATTCGAAAGCCTGATCGCGCAGTTGCAACGTTTGCTGGCGCGGTTGCAGGAATATTCGGATAGGCAGTCGGCACCGGGCTCGGTGACGGCGCCAGCGGCGCGCAAAACAGGGGGGCGCAGCCACGCAGCCGTACCGCGCGGCTCGCGCCGCAAATCCGCGCGAGCCGGGCCATGATCAGACCATGGCGATTGGCCCTGATGGTGGTGGTCGCCGCGGCGCTGTTGCCGCTGGCCGCATGCAAGCTGGGCCCGAACTTCACGCGCCCCGAGGCGCCGACGGACGCTGGCTATTCACGCTCCGTACCGTCTGGCGGCGTATCACAGGGCATCGTCTACGGCGGCGAGGTCGCAGACGACTGGTATCAGCTGTTTCATTCGGAGGCCCTGGGCAGATTGGTACGGCAGGCGCTGGCCAACAACCCCGACCTGGACGCGGCACGCCATGGCCTGGCGGCGGCGCAGTACGAGTTGCAAGCGGTGTCCGGCACGGCGTTGCCGCAGATCAGCATGGGTGCGAATGTCAGCCGGACGCATATCAATGGCAGCTACCTGTATGCGCCGGACAGCAGCATGACCATCACTGCCAACCGCTATACCCTCGGCCCGACATTGGCGTACAACCTCGACGTTTTCGGTGGCGTGCGCCGCTCCATCGAATCGCAGGCGGCGGCTACCGCCAGCGCCCGCGACCAGGCGCTCAATACCTATGTCACGCTGGTCGACCAGGTGGTCGTCACAGCGTTCGATGATGCCTCCACCTCGGCGCGGATAGAAACCATGCACAAGCTGGTCGACGAACTGCAGGACCAGCTTGATCTGACGCGGAAACTGGAGCGGGGCGGCAAGGTCACGCGCGTCGATACGCTGCAGGCGCAGACCCAGCTCGAAAACATCCGCGCCGAACTGCCGGGCCTGGAGCAGCAGCGCGACACCGACCACAATGCGCTGGCGAAACTCTGCGGCACCTCGCCGGACCAGATCGCGCTGCCGTCGCTGACGCTGAAAGACTTCACTTTGCCCATGGAGCTGCCGCTGTCGCTGCCATCGGCACTGGTACGGCGGCGGCCGGACATCTTGGCGGCGGAAGATAACCTGCACCAGGCCAGTGCCGAGATCGGTGTGGCACAGGCGGCGCGCTTGCCCGCGTTCAGCATTTCCGGCCAGTACGCGCAGCAGGCGATCAAGCTGAATGAGCTGTTCACCCAGCCCGGCGGCATCTGGTCGGCGGCGTTGGATGTAACCATGCCGCTGTTCGACGGCGGCACCCTGGCGGCCCGCGCCGACGAGGCGAAGGAGCGTTACCGGCAGGCACAGGCCAGCTATCGCAGCACCGTAGTCGGTGCCTTTGTCGATGTTGCCAACGCCCTTCAGGCGCTGCAGCACGACGCCGACGGCTATGCCGCGCGCAATCGCGCGCTCGAAGTCGCCGGGGAGGCCCGTGAGCTGGCGCTGGCGCAGTTCCGTGCCGGCAAACTCAACGCCCTGCAGGTACTCAGCGTGGAGCAGCAATACCAGAATGCCGCGCTGACCCAGGTGCAGGCCCAAGGACAGCGCTTCGCCGACACCGCGATGCTGTTTGGTGCCATCGGCGGAGGCTGGTGGAACGCGCCGCACGACCCGGCCGCGCTGGCGGTGGTCGATGCCACGAATACCCCGTCCGCGCCCGCGATCGCGGCCAATGTTCCCTGAGCATTCCCCATGACCGAACCACCCGCGGCACCGTCACCACCGTCGCAACTGCCGCCGCCGGCACAACGGCCACCACAGCCGAAGCCGCCGGTAAAGCCGGTGCCCGCCTGGCGCAAGCATCTGCCGATGATCCTAATGATCGTGGTTGTGGTCGCCGGCCTGGGCTTTGCGATCTACTACTTCCTGGATGGGAGGAATCACACCAGCACCGACGACGCCTACGTCAACGGCGATCTGGTGAGCCTGACGCCACAGGTTGGCGGTACGGTCATTGCCATCAACACTGACGAAAGCCAGTATGTGCAGCAGGGACAGTTGCTTGTGCAGCTCGACCCGCGCGACAACGAAGTGGCACTGGCACAGGCCGAGGCGAGTCTGGCGCAGAGCGTTCGCGATGCGGCGCAACTGTTCGCCGAGGGCAATCGTGACGCCGCCACGGTGACGGCGCAGCGGACGCAGCTTCGCCAGGCCAGCCAGGATCTGGCGCGCGATCGCTTGCTGGTCGCCGCGCATGGTGTGTCAGATGAGGATATTCAGCATGACGAGAACGCGCTGCGCAACGCCCGTGCGGGAGTGAAGCAGGCGCAGGCCGCGCTCGCCGCCACCCGCGCGGAGACTGTGGACACCACGCCGGAGACGCATCCGCGGGTGCGGCAGGCCGAAGCCAACCTGCGCTCGGCATGGCTGGCGGCGGCGCGGGTGCGGGTGGTGGCGCCGGTATCCGGCTACGTGGTGCGGCGCGTGGTGCAACTCGGTCAGCAGGTGACTCCGGCGACCGAAATGCTGGCCATCGTCCCGGCGGAGTCGATGTGGATCGATGCTAACTTCAAGGAAAGCCAGCTTGCCGGACTGCGCATCGGTCAGCCGGTGCAGGTGACGGCGGACATGTATGGCTCGCACGTGAAATATCACGGCAAGGTGCAGGGACTTACGCCTGGCACCGGCAGCGCGCTGGCGGTGTTGCCGGCGGAAAACGCCTCGGGCAACTGGATCAAGATCGTGCAGCGGCTGCCGGTGCGCATCGGCCTCGATCCGCAGGAGCTGGCGCAGCATCCGCTGTTCGTTGGGCTGTCCACCAATATTGATGTCTACGTGCACGACCAGGGCGGCCTGGTGGTGTCGAAGCAACCGGCCTGGCACGCCGTGCTCAATACCGATGTCTACGCTGGGCAGGATGCGGGTGCCGACACGGAGATTGCGCGGATCGTCAACCAGAATCTCGGCCGTGGTGACGAAATATTGCTGCCGCCGCAGGCCCGGGGCCTGCCGTGAGCGCGGCGGCCGCAGGGGCCGCACCGGCAGCAATCAATCACTGGTTCATCGCACCCGTGGTGGCGATGGCCGCGTTCATGGAGGTGATGGATATTTCCATCGCCAATGTGGCGCTGCCGCATATTGCCGGCGATCTTTCGTCGAGCCAGAACGAGTCCACCTGGGTGCTGACCAGCTACCTGGTGACCAACGCCGTGGTGATGCCGATCTCGGGGTGGCTGTCCAACACCTTTGGCCGTAAGCGCGTCTTCATGTTCTGCATTGCCGGCTTTACCATCAGCTCGTTCCTGTGCGGCATGGCGCCCAATTTGGCTGCGCTGATCCTGTTACGTGCCGTCCAGGGCGCCACAGGCGGCGGCCTGCAGCCGGCCGGCCAGGCCATCCTGTCCGACAGTTTCCCGCCGGAAAAGCGCGGCATGGCCACTGCCATTTACGGCGTCGCCACGGTATTCGGACCCACCATTGGCCCCACGCTGGGCGGCTGGATCACCGACAGTTATGACTGGCGCTGGATCTTCCTGATCAATGTGCCGGTGGGTGTCGTGTTGCTGTTCCTGGTCAATTCGCTGATCCAGGAGAAGGACACCAGCAGCCGCGCCACCGGCAAGAAGATCTCCTTCGACTGGCGCGGCTTTGGCTTAATCGCATTGAGCCTGGGTTCGTTGCAGATTCTGATGGACCGCGGTGAGCAGGACGACTGGTTTGCCTCCGGCATGATTACCGCGCTGACGCTGATCGCCGCCGTCGCCTTCGTGCTACTGCTCTGGTGGGAACTGCGCCAGGCCGATCCGATCGTGGATCTGCGCCTGCTGCGCGATCGCGACTTCGCCGTTTCGTTCGTCCTGATGCTGATGCTCGGCTTCATGCTGTTCGGCAGCACCTTTCTGATTCCGGCCTATGTGCAGAGCCTGATGGGCTACCGCGCGGTGGACGCCGGCATGGTGCTGACACCCGGCGGCTTCGCCACCATCGCGCTGATGCCGCTGGTGGGAATGGCCATGAACAAGGTGGACCTGCGCATCATGGTCGCCGTTGGCCTGATCATAGGCGGACTGAGTTTGTTGTGGATGACGGATTTTTACCTGGGCGTGTCCTTCAGACACATCATGTGGACGCGCGTGGCTCAGGCCTCGGCGCTGGCCTTCCTGTTTATACCCATAAACGCGATGGCGTTCCGTGGCATTCCGCCCGAGAAGACCAACAATGCCTCGGCGCTGATCAACCTGGCACGCAATTTCGGCGGCAGCATCGGCATCTCCTTCATGTCAACTGTGCTGACGCGACGCGAGCAATTCCACCAGAGCCGCATCATGGAGCATTTTCAGCCCTTGAACCCGGTCTATCCCAATTTCGCCCGGCAGGTCGGCGGCGCCATCGGCGCAGCGGCAAACTCGCCCGCCATCCAGGCGAGCATCTATCAGGGGGCTGTGCAACAGGCGACCTTGCTGGCCTATCTCGACGACTTCAAGATTCTGGGCCTGGTGTTTTTCGGTTTGCTGCCGTTTCTTTTGCTGGTGAGACCTGGCAAGGGCGGTGGCAAGCCGGAGATGGAGCACTAAGGCAAGCCGTCGATTGACCCATAAACGTCATGGGGCCAGTTGGCACGTAGTATTTTTACGAAGAATCCTGGCTGACATGAACCACTAATGTGTGCTACCGAACATACGCCCAATAAATGAGTGGGATAGCCTTGGAAAGGGTGAGGTATGGCTGGCCGGTCCGTGGGATTTTCAGTCAAGAGCGTGGTGCGGAATAACTGACAATGTGCACGCGATTCGGCTATGCGCCCCGAAATGAGCAGTTGTCTGTCGTCGAACAAGGACTTGGCTGCCGCGTTCGGGAGGAACTGTCGGAGTTTCCGCTGAACCCTGACGTGCGACCGGCGCAGCGCATTCCGGTCATCCGCTGGCTGACCGGGGATCAGCCGCATGTGGTTTCGGCGCGCTGGGGATTCATCCCGCCATGGGTCATGACAGATCAGGCCAAACTGGAAATTCATACCGAACTCGAGCATGCCGACTCCGACGGGAAATGGCGCTACGCCTGGCGTTACGCGCGTTGCCTGATTCCCGCCACCGCCTGGTATGAAACGGCGCTCGCCACCACTGGAGTATGCGGAGCCGTGCCAAGCGACCCGCCGTTGCACCGGGTCTCCGACCGCGCGCTGACGGTTTCAGATGCCGGCGGACAACTTTTCATGCTGGCGGGACTTCACGGTTTCCTGACTACCGAACAGGGGCATCGCGAAACCACCAGCATCCTCACCCGCCAGGCACCCCTAGGTCTGGATTGGGCACAGCAGCGCGTGCCGTGCATGGTTCCACGCACAGCGTGGAATGCGTGGCTCTATCCTTATGCCACTGATCCGCGCCGAATTGCCGGCATGCTCGACCAGCAGGATGCTTGGCTGGAGGCTCGCGTCACGGTATAGCGGATCGGCTAGCGCGCTGAACTGGTGCTGCGGAAGACAGAGCTCCGCTACCACCGGGTTACACTGCCACCAGGTACATGACCATGCCGGACGATTCTGGCTTTACAAAACTCGACGCGCGCGAAGTCCATTTTCGTATTCCGGGCCCATATCCGAAGTTAAAACTTTTCTTGCGGTATATTCCTGCTTTGCGCCCAACCGGCGCCGAGCGACGGCCCGTACTTTATGTGCATGGCGCCACATTCCCCTCCGCCAACTCGATAGCCCATCGCTTCGACGGCTTTTCGTGGCGAGACGCTTTGAATGAAGCGGGCTTTGACGCCTGGGCCCTCGACTTTCACGGCTTTGGCCATTCGGATCGTTATGAGGAGATGGAAAAGCCGGCGGAGGCGCATGCACCGCTCTGTAGCGCCCAAGACGCGGCAGATCAGGTAGAGGCCGCGGTGCGTTTCATCCTGGAGCATCAGAACGTCGCGCGATTGTCATTGATCTCGCATTCATGGGGATCAATGCCGGCTGGGCGTTTTGCGGGCAAGCATCCGGCGATGGTTGATCGATGGGTGCTGTTTGGCCCCGTCGCGCGACGCCCTCCGAGGCGTTACGAAACCGCTCCTCAAGGACCGGCCTGGAGAGTTATCACGGCGGAGAACCAATGGACGCGATTCGTTGAGGATGTGCCGCCTGGCGAGCCGCCTGTCCTTTCGCGGAAGCACTTCGATGAGTGGGCGGAGTGTTATCTCGACAGCGATAAGGGTAGCCGAACCCGGGACCCGGTAGGCGTAAAAGTCCCTGCCGGTCCTTTCGACGACATTCTGCGTGCCTGGCATGGCGAGCTTGGCTACGATCCGTCGTTAGTGCAGGCACCTGTCGCCTTGATCAGGGGCGAATGGGATGGGGTCGTTCCAGATCAGGACGCGCGCTGGCTGTTCGACGCCTTCAAAGCGTCTCCAATCAAGCGCGACATCAAGATCAGCCGCGGCACGCATCTCATGCATCTGGAGATCATGCGGGCCGCGCTCTATCACGAGACCAATGCCTTTCTGCTGGAGGAAGACTACCCGCTCTCACCGCCTCTGCGGGTAGGTGAGGTTACCGGCGGCGCCGTCGCGGCTTCCGTGTGAAATCCCAATGATTGGAAAAGGACGACCTTATGTTCACTGTAGTCTTTGAAGTACATCCCGCACAGGGCAAGAAGGACGAGTATCTTGGCCTCGCAAAGCACCTCAAGCCAATTCTGGAATCAATCGACGGCTTCATCGACAATGAGCGCTTTGAAAGCAAACGACGCGAGGGCTGGGTACTGTCGCTCTCTACTTGGCGTGACGAAAAATCCGTAGTTCGCTGGCGCAGCCAGGGCGAGCACCATAAAATTCAGCAGCAAGGCCGCAACGGCATCTTCTCCGACTATCACTTGCGCGTCTGCGAGGTGACCGCGGATAGTCACCCACCCAAGAATCTGCAGGTCATCGAACAACGCCTGGACGTGAGCGAGATCGGAGACGCTAAGGCGCTGGCGATCACAGAAGTCTCACCGGCGCCGGGCGCAACCTTCTCCACCCGCCCCGAATTACTGCCGAACCACATCGGATTCGATGTGCAGGCCAAAGGACTGGCCGAATACGATATTTTCCAGAGCATCACCAACCCAGGCAAAATGCTGTTGCTTACGTCCTGGAAGACCGCTGAAGACTCTGATCGCTGGACGCCGAACAGCTTTGGAGGCGTCGCCGAACTCCGCCACCGTCGTGTTCGCAATGTGCGCGACTATGGCATGTTCGACCGCAGGGAGGCAGCGCAATATTACCCGGACGTAAAGCCGCGAGCGGGCTCATAGAAAATCATGGGTACCTGTCGGCAAACAGAGGCCATCGGGCCCGATCACCGGGAACAGATATCCTCTGATGGTTGGATCAGTCGCATCGGCCGTGCTTAGCGTATGTGCCTTGCATGGATTGCCGCGCCCAATACGCACTTCTTCGGCGTTGCGGCCCAAGACAAAGGCGCCGTAATGTTTAGGTGTTGCGGCGTGGGCGCTTGAGCCGGCAGCGCTACAACATTCGCTGCCGGCACATCAAGCAAGATACTCACGCCGGGATGAGTCATGCCAATCCGGTTTATCTCACACCGAAGGCCCGCGCCGACCGCGGTAACCGTTCAAGAGATAAGCAATGACGATGATGGCAAGAATCAGCCCGATTGGACCGATTCCCCACCCGGCGCCCAAGCCCCAGTAGATACCGCCGCCGCCGCCAAACAGCAGCAACAGCACGATTAATACGATTATCAAGTCCATTTCCTTCTCCTTCGTGTGCGGGGAAAGCGCCCTCCAGTTGGGAACTGATCCCCAGCGGGGTTAATTTCCCTTCTTGACCTCTTCCTTGGCGTCGCCGTAACCCTTCTGGATTTTGCCAGCGGCGTTTTGAAGCTTGCCCTTGTTCTCCAGGGTCTTGTCGCCGAGGACCTTGCCAGCTGTTTCCTTGACCTGACCCTTCACTTCCTTGACGTCGCCTTTAACCTGATCTTTATTCATGAGTTGCTCCAAAGTTGTGGTTGCGTGTGAGCGCTGCGGGGAATGCCAGCGTTGTCCTTGAAGAATGAAATCATGCCGCTTCAGGGTCTGTGCGGAGCACCGCATAAAATTGGGCTACCGTGGTAGAACAACAGCTATTTGACCGCGGCGCAGACACTGAATAATTGTCATATTCCCCGGTGCCAGGTGTGCGCAGCCCACGTGAAGTCCACGGACTTGGTATTTCACTGCGCTATGTACGTTACCGTACAGAGTGAATGCGGCGTTTTGCGGTATCGTACGGCGAATCGGGAAGTTATGTTCCGTCGCTTCCCCGCGTACGGTGTCCGATATGTCCAATACACCCGCCCCCCAACAAAACCATCTACTTGCGGCGCTGTCAGCGGAGGTCATGAATCGTCTGCGGTCGCATCTAGAGCTGGTGCCGATGTCTTTCGGGAAGGTTCTTTATGAATCCGGGGATACGCTGCGTCATGTCTATTTTCCGACCGACTCCATCGTGTCGCTGCTCTACGTCATGGAAAATGGCGCGTCCGGGGAAATCTCGATGGTGGGCAATGAGGGCCTGATCGGCGTCGCCTTGTTCATGGGTGGTGAAAGCACCCCGAGTCGCGCAGTGGTGCAGAGCGCCGGAACCGCATACCGGTTGCCGGCACGCCGGCTCAAGGATGAGTTTCATCGCTATGGCGAGCTACAACTCCTGCTTCTACGTTACACCCAGTCGCTGATCACGCAGATGTGCCAGACCGCGGTCTGTAACCGGCATCACTCGGTGGAGCAGCAACTGTGCCGCTGGCTGTTGCTGTCCCTGGACCGTCTGCCCAACAATCACCTGGCCATGACCCAGGAGCTGGCCGCCAACATGCTCGGTGTGCGTCGCGAGGGTATTACCGATGCCGCCGGTAAATTGCAGAAGCTTGGTGTGATCGAATACCGCCGCGGACATGTCACGGTTCTGGACCGGCCCAGACTCGAAGAGCTGAGTTGCGAGTGTTACGCCGTGGTCAGGAAGGAAACCGATCGCCTGCTGCCCCGTCTGCCTCCCCCCCTCGCCGGCTCGATTCAAGAGGTGAGCGAGCCTCTCGGCCCCAGGTTGCTGGCTGCCTGAGTCACTGGAATAGTGCCGCGCTTGAATCGCCGGCGTTTGAACTCCTGGGGCTGCCTGGCGTCTGTTTGAGTACCACTCAAATCAGCGGAGGAACACCCCATGGCGAACAAGCCCGGATTCGACACCGACACAGGCCATGGTGGCGAGACTCACCAGCGCGTGCCCAAGCGCGGTTCCCACGGGGCTGAGGGGCATCTGACCACCAATCAGGGCATTCGTGTTTCCGACAATCAGAACAGCCTCAAGGCTGGCGCGCGCGGGCCGGCGATGCTGGAAGATTTCGTACTGCGCGAAAAGATCTTCCATTTCGATCATGAGCGCATTCCGGAGCGCATCGTCCACGCCCGCGGTTCCGCCGCGCATGGGTACTTCGAGCTGTACAAGAGCCTCGCCAATGTGACCAAGGCGGACCTGTTCCAGCGGGCCGGGGAGAAGACGCCGGTGTTCGCGCGTTTCTCGACGGTGGCCGGCGGCGCGGGCTCGGTGGATACGCCGCGCGATGTGCGCGGCTTCGCGGTCAAGTTCTATACACAGGAAGGCAACTGGGATCTGGTCGGCAACAATATCCCGGTGTTCTTCATCCAGGATGCGATCAAATTTCCGGACCTGGTGCATGCGGTGAAGATGGAGTCGGACCGGGCCTATCCGCAGGCGGGCAGCGCCCACGACACCTTCTGGGACTGGGCTTCGCTGATGCCCGAGACCACGCACATGCTGATGTGGGCGATGTCCGACCGCGCCATCCCGCGCTCCCTGCGCACCATCGAGGGTTTCGGCATCCATACCTTCAAGCTGGTCAATGCCAGGGGCAAGGTCACATTCTGCAAATTCCACTGGAAGCCGAAGCTCGGCATGCAGTCGACGCTGTGGGATGAGGCTCTCAAGCTTCAGGCCGCCGATAACGATTACCACCGCCGCGACCTGCACGAGTCCATCGCCAGCGGCGCCTATCCGGAATGGGAGCTGGGGCTGCAGATGTTCGATCAGGAATTCGCGGATGCGCAGCCCTACGACGTGCTCGACGCAACCAAGCTGATCCCCGAGGAGGTCGTGCCGGTGAAGCTGGTGGGGCGGATGGTGCTGGACCGCAATCCGGACAACTTCTTCGCCGAGACCGAACAAGCGGCGTTTTGTCCGGCCAATATCGTGCCGGGCGTGGATTTCTCCAATGACCCGCTATTGCAGGGGCGGCTGTTCTCCTATCTGGACACGCAGAAATCGCGGTTGGGCACGGCCAATTTCCATCAGATACCGATCAATGCGCCGAAATGCCCGGTGATGAATTTCCAGCGCGACGGGCAGATGCAGATGAATGTGCCCAGCGGCCGCGCCAACTATGAGCCGAACAGCCTGGCTGCACACGGCGAGGACGGAGGGCCACGTGAATGCCCCATGACGGGCTTTTCGACCGTCCCTGGCCGTGCGGAGGGCGAGGAGCAAGGCGACAAGCTGCGTGTGCGCGCCGAGTTGTTCGCCGACCACTATAGCCAGGCGCGCCTGTTCTGGAAGTCGCAAACCGACAACGAGCGGGCGCATATCGCCTCCTCGTTTACCTTCGAACTGTCCAAGGTGGCACTGGAAGCGGTGCCGGGCAGAGTGCTGGCCAATCTGCGCAATGTCGATGAGGAACTGGCGACGCGCGTGGCGGCAGGGCTCGGCATCAGGGTTCCGACCAAGGCCAAGGCGGCGCGTGCGCCGATCGACATGCCGCCCAGCGATGCCCTCTCCATCCAGAAGAACATGAAGGCGACGATCCAAGGGCGCAGCGTCGGCATCCTGATCGCCGATGGTTCGGACGGCGGCGAAATCCAGAAGCTCGTAAAAGCGGTCAAGTCCGCCGGCGGCAGATCGACGATCGTTGCTCCGAAGATCGGCGGCACCATGCTGGCCGACGGCACCATGATGAAGGCGGACGGGCAACTGGCGGGTTCTCCTTCGCAGATTTTCGACGCCGTGGCGATCGTGCTGTCGGAGAAGGGCTGTCAGGCGCTGCTGAAGGAGGCCGCGGCCGTGCAATTCGTCATGGATGCTTTCGGGCACCTGAAGGCGATCGGCGCCAACAAGGCGGCCTTGCCGCTGCTCGACAAGGCTGGTGTCGAAACGGACGAGGGCATCACGGGCCTGGGCAAAGCCTTCGTCGAAGCCGCCGGCCGCCGCTACTACGTGCGTGAGTCGAAGATTCGCACCCTGGCATGACGAGGACCACCAGCGCCCGCTGCCCGATGTGACAGCGAGCTAGTGGATTGCGCGAGGAGTTCGAAGAGATCGAACGAGTGAAGCAGGCGACGAGCGGCAGCAAGGCGCCATCACTATGGAGCCGCCTGGGACCCGGCTTTGTGACGGGCGCGGCGGACGACGATCCCAGCGGCATTGCCACTTATTCCCAGGCCGGCGCGGCGCTGGGATACGGGATTCTGTGGACGCTGCTGCTCACTTTTCCGCTGATGGTCAGCATCCAGGTGATCAGCGCCCGCATCGGGCGCGTCACCGGCAAGGGCCTCGCCGCCAATATTGCCAGTCACTGCCCCAGGTGGCTGCTGCTGGGCATCGTGCTGCTGCTGTTCGTAGCCAATACCGTGAACATCGCAGCGGATATTGCGGCGATGGGAGCGGCGGTGAAGCTGATGATCGGCGGCCCGGCCGCGCTTTATGCCGTTTTGTTCGGGCTGGTGTCGCTTGCGTTGCAGATCTATGTTGGCTTTGAAAAATATGCGCGGGTGCTCAAATTCCTGACGCTGGCGCTGTTTGCCTATGTCGTAACCGCCTTCCTGGTCAGGGTGGATTGGGGGAATGTGCTGTGGCATACCTTGATCCCACACTTCCATCTGGATGCAAAGTCCCTGGCGTTGATCGTGGCGGTGTTCGGCACCACCATCAGCCCGTACCTGTTCTTCTGGCAGGCAGCGCAGGAGGTGGAGGAACTGAATGCGGTGTTGGGAGACAAGCCGCTCAAGGACGCTCCGGCCCAAGCCCACCGCCATCTGCGCCGGATCAAGATCGACACGCAGATCGGCATGGCGTTCTCGAACCTCGTGGCTTTCTTCATCATGGTGACCGCGGCTGCCACGCTGCATCGCCACGGCATGACCGATATTCAAACCTCGGCCCAGGCCGCCGAAGCGCTGCGGCCACTGGCCGGGGCTGCAGCCTTCGTCCTGTTCGCGCTCGGCATTGTCGGCACCGGCATGCTAGCAGTGCCGGTGCTGGCGGCGGCTTCGGCCTATTCCGCCTCCGAGGCCTTCGGCTGGAAAGTCGGCCTGGGGGAAACCTTGATCAAGGCGCCAGGCTTTTACAGCGTGCTGGGCGTCGGCATGGCCCTGGGCATCGGACTGAATTTCACAGCGCTGGACCCGATCAAGGCGCTGGTCGGCAGCGCCATCATCAATGGCATCGTGGCGGTCCCGATCATGGCGGTGTTGGTGTTCCTTTCGTCCCGGCGCGACGTCATGGGTGACTGCGTCGCGTCCACCAGGCTGAAAATGATGGGGTGGATAGCAACCGGCAGCATGGCGGTGATGGTGCTGGGCATGTTCGTGACCAGCGTGATCTAAGCGATGGGACGCTCAAGCTCGGCGGTGTCGCGAAGAGCGCGTTCCGCAGGCGCCGCGGCGCCGTCCACCCGGGTGATCTTCGCGGCGCTTGCCGGAAATGTCACAATCGCGGTGATCAAGTTCATTGCAGCGGCATTCTCGGGCAGTTCCGCCATGCTCAGCGAAGGCGTACATTCGCTGGTGGATTCGGTCAACGAGCTGGTGCTGTTGTACGGCCTTCGGCGCTCGAATACGCCGGCTGACCTATCCCATCCGTTGGGTTACGGGCGCGAGCTCTATTTCTGGAGCTTCGTGGTCGCACTGCTGGTGTTCACGCTCGGCACCGGCGTGTCGATGTATGAGGGTATTGCCCATATACGCCACCCGCAGCCACTGGGAAACGCTACCCTCGCCTTCACCGTGCTGGGCTTGTCATTCGTGTTCGAAGCCGCATCCTGGCGCATCGCCGTGAAATACTTCCAGGCCACCAAGGGTGCGCTGGGCTATCTGGAGGCGATCAGGGAGAGCAAGAATCCGACCACCTTTACGGTACTGCTGGAAGACACCGCGGCACTGCTCGGGCTGATGGTGGCCTTTCTCGGCCTGCTCGCGGCGCGAATATTCCAGGTGCCACAGTTCGACGGCATCGCGTCGATTGGAATTGGCCTGATCCTGGCAGTAACCGCGCTACTGCTGGCGCGCGAAACCAAGGAACTGCTGATTGGCGAAACGGCCTATCTGCATGTGCAGGAGTCCATCCTGCGCATCGCCGGCGAGGACCCCGGAGTGGATCACGCCAACGGCGTCATCACCGCGCAGCTGGGGCCGCAGCGGGTATTCGCGGCGCTCAGCGCCGAGTTCCACGACGGCCAGAACACCCAGGAAATCGAAGCCTGCGTGCGCCGCATCGAAGCTCGCGTGCAGGCGGCGCACCCGGAAGTAGCGACGCTATTCATCAAGCCGCAGACGGCCGGAACCTGGCGTCGTCGCAGGGTATGAGAACGGCACCATGACCGTGCTCAATCGGCCACGGCTGGAGCGGGAAGCCTGCGAGTGCTATACCGTGGTCAAACGTGAAACGATCGCCTGCTGCCGAACGTGATGGCGAACTAGCGGCCCGCTGCGCCGGCGGGACGGGGTTCAGCGCCATCCGCCTTACCGGCGCTGGCGTCGACCTGGGCCAGTTCGAAGGCAAGCTTCTGGTGAACCCCGGCGACGATCTCCACCGCCAGGGTCTTGCTGGCGCCGCCGACATCAGCCGTCACCTGGTACTTGCCGGCGGGCAGATCGACCAGCAGGTAGGGACCATCGGGCCTTATGTCCAGCACCGGGCTGCCGCCGGCTTTGACGATACTCAAGTGCGAGGGGACGGTGTAGGCGTCACGGCTGTCTACATGGGAGGTGAAAGTCATCGCCAGCGAATAACTGGCGGCTTCCGCCTTCATCGCATCGGAAGATTCGATACCGACGCCGCCGCTGCGATAGTTGACGATCCCGGTACGCTGCTCTGACGGCAAGGCGGCGCTGTCTGCAGCGGTGACCGAGGTGGCCATGAGCAGCAGCGCCACGGCAGCGGCGCAGGCACCGAAAATTCTGAAATTGACTCGTTCCGGTTCCATGTCGATCTCGCAGTCTGCCTGGTGGAGCCCCAAGCTGCGCCCGATGCGCCGCTGCGTCGGTTCGATGCTGCACATACCCGCTCCCGACCGGGACAAAGCCTGTTCAGCCATCGCCAACCGGCGCCGCAACGGGCGCGGCACGGGGTGCGGTGCGCGCAGCCTCCGGGCACCGGCTCTTCGCCGAGCCCGCGCCCACCACTGCGCTACCGCGAATGCCTGAGCTTGCCCGGCATAAGGCCAGGTCGTTCCCTCATCGTGCTGGATTGCATTTGCCGATGCTCTTTGGCACTCAGAAACTCGTCTTCGGTAAAATCGTCCCAAGCGTATTCAACAACCTCTGTTTGCGGCTGATCATCGACTCCATTCGCATCACGCTCTGCGTTCCCGGCCTCACCCTCGCCCTTCACAAAGACACACGGCTCATCGTACTTCCCTGATTGATTCATGGCGACCTCTGATTGCCGGAGTCGGCAACATTGCGAACTGCCGGAATACCTACAAGTGACGAACAATAGTTGACTGACTGTGTGGTGTCGGTACGCTGCCGCCCGTATGGAACTAGGGGTCTGCCCAAAATCCGTATAGGACTTTTTTTGTGGTCCGTTCAAGCAGAATCCGGCGGGTCGGAGCAAGCGGAAAGCATAAGCAGACCGCCCAGTCGAACCCGATGCAAGACCGCCATGAATAACCGGTATATCGGCATTGACACATGCACACGAGGTGGCCCTGGACCGGCGACAAGGCGTTACGCAATTCAGGCGACCGCCGGCGTCATCGGCCGTGCACTCACGGAACCATGCTGCGTATGATGCCAAAAGCACGGCGCTGGATTTGTCGAATACGTTCCCCGGAGACACTATAACTTTTGGATATTTCTTGAAATCCTGCCTTCCTTCCACCAACCAGCCAACGCCGATTGATGACATCTCGCGACCGCTCATCCAGGGATTCCAAGGCCACGCTCAGGCGGCTCATTCGCAGCGTGCTCCAATTGATCTCTTCGATTGCCGCGATCCGATCATTTTGATCGATCATATCGTCGCCGGTGACAAAGCGCTCCTCGTAACCCGGCTCTTCGGCGTCGATGGAAATGGCCTTTCCTTGCAAACGAGCTTCCAGACGCAGCAGTTCGTACATTTGCACTCCAAGCCTGGAAGCTACGTTCCTAATTTCAGAAGCAGTAAGCGCTGCACGGCTTGGCTTAAACCGGCGCATCCGCATGAAAAGCTGCAATTGCTCCTTGGTAACACCAGCCGCAACGATGCACCAGTTGTTCAGCACAAAGCTGCAGATTTCCAGATTGATCACGCGAATGGCGATGGAAATAAACTTGACGCCACGATCCGGATTGAATTGGTTTATCGCTTTGATCAGCCCGATGTTGCCTTCCTGAATCAAATCAGCAAAGGATTGTTCGTACTTCAGATAATCACGCGCAATGTTCACCACATAACGCAAGTGAGCCGCAATCAACATCCGCTCTGCGTCACGGTCGCTTTTTTCTTTTACCAGCATGAATAGTTGCTGCTGTTCCTCCGCACCAATCAATCGCGTTCGGTCGATCGTTTGGATGTAGGCTTCAAGGCGATCTTTCAAGAGATACGACTGCCAGTCGAACTGCATGACCACTGCGGGGACTCATTGCATTCACATCTGAAATGCCTGGCACTTGATAAGACGCGGTACGCCCATCCGTCTGCGGCAAGATAATCGCCCACACTGGATGCCGCACCCCTGGCTAGTAGCTCCGACTTTTTTCTTCAACTCGCTCTGCCCAGCTCTATCGCGCATTGGTCCCTCGAAGCACTACCCAGTGAGTCATTGCTAGAATCCACAAATCAAGGGTGAGCGACCAGTTTTCAACATAGTAAAGATCCAATTCGATGCGCTGACGCAGCTGTTCAGCTGTCTCAGTGGCGCCGCGCGACCCATTCACCTGCGACCATCCAGTCATCCCTGGCTTCACGCGATGTCGATGCGGATAGGTGTCAATGATTTCGTGACACAGCCGCTGCTCGGTGCGCATATCCACTGCGTGTGGCCGTGGACCGACCAGAGACATCTCTCCTTTCATCACATTGAATAACTGCGGCAATTCGTCAAGACTTGACTTGCGCAGAAAGCGGCCCACACGGGTGATGCGGTCGTCATTATGACCGGTTTGTCTCAAGGTTTCGTTCTCGATGTTGCGCTGCCAGCGCATCGTCCGAAATTTATAGACATCGAACTCTATGTTGTTAAATGTATGCCGACGTTGCTTGAAAATGATCGGACCGGGACTATCCAGCCGAATGGCCAAGGCTATGATGGCCAGCACCGGCAAAGCCAGCACGGTAATGATGCCGCCGACCAGAAAATCCTCTGTTGCCTTGATCACGGCATTCCAGCGTTTTAGAGGGCGGTCAGCGAGCAAGGTAACCGGCAAACCATCACACACATAATCGATGGTCTGGCAGGGGATACTGAGGCCGATGTTCTGCGGGCACAAACCAACCGAGACGGCTAGACTTTTCAGGCTATGCACCAGCGGCAGCAGCCGATGTTCGGCGGTACTCGGCAAGGTGATCAGCACCCAATCAATCTTGCGCGTCTTGCCCAACTCGATCAGATCCGAAACAGTTCCGCTCGATCTGACATGAACCCCTTCGATATGACCGGCTGCATCGTCAAATACTCCAAGCACTTCCATGTTACCGGCTTTCGTCTGCTGAAGATGTCGGATCAGACGGTCCGCGACCGGACCCGCGCCGACAATCGCAATTGCCGAGGACAGAACGCCCCTGCGTTGCAGCAGGTGAACATAGGACGCGAAACAGCATCGAAAGGTCGCGGTCAACGCGATCGTCGCCCCGACTCCGAGCACCACTACCAATCGCGGCAGGGTGTCGAGCGAGCGGCTCGCAAACCCAATTGCCAGGACGATGCCTGTGAAGATAATAAAGCGTCTGGCAAATCTCCGCATCATGCCAAATGTCACCCCATTGCCTATCGACGAGCCAAAGCGGCCGTCACGAAGCGCCGGCGCGGCGAGTACCGCGACAATCAATACTTCCTTTCGATATTCATCCCAGAATCCAGGTCCGTAACCATTCGGTAGCAAATGCGCATAGATGTAAGTGCTTAGATACCCTGCGACAATCACACTCACAAAATCAAAAAAAGGCAGAAGGTCGCCAGCTATAGAAACGATATCGTTACTAATTCTGATTCTTGCGGTACGAGCGGAGCCCGCCAAGGTCTCTGTGTAGAACGTCATCTTTTGCTGCCCTGATATTGGAGTAGAGATACGCATTGCGGCTGCCGAATGGCGTGTAATACCCGCCGTCGATAACCGGTCCGGGACAACAATTTCCTTGGACACCGGCAGGTCGTTGACATACATGCCGGAGCTTCATTTGATGATGCGGACATTAATGTTCCGCGCCACAGCACGTCTGTTCGAGCACGTACTCAGTACGACATCGCACTCTGTGCGGCGTCGCACGCGCCGCTATCGTGCATAAGACCGCTTCGCACCCGATTCCGCAGCGAGTTGTGCGATTATTCCGTGCCGCCCCTGTTCTGCGGCTCCGGGCAGCCTAGGTGCGCTGCCGAACAGACCATAATCGCCTCGGATTATTAAATTTCAAAACGGCACCTCGCATTCCTTGTTTACTCATGCCACCACGACCATGCCATGCGCCGCCAGGCACTAACCAGGCACACCGATATCTCCTCCCTGCGGAACATTCGACGTTGTACGACCGCGCTGATACCTCCCATACCGTTCGCCACACAACTTGTAACAAGGGGAGCACACAACATTGATTGATGCCCGCTCATTGCAGGATGGTCTGTCTTTGTCGGCCGATATCTGCATCGTCGGCGCGGGTGCCGCCGGCATTTCGCTAGCACTCGAGTTCGTCGGCACGGAGATCAATGTGCTGCTGCTGGAGTCCGGAGGCACCAAAGCGGATAAGAAGATTCAAAATCTCTATGCGGGATCGGTTACGGATTCGCATCTGCACAGTCCACCTGATCGCTACCGGCAGCGGCGCTTTGGAGGGTCATCGACCATCTGGGGCGGCCGCTGCGTGCCGTTCGACGATATCGACTTCCAGACCCGGTCTTACATTCCAAACAGCGGCTGGCCATTTGATCGGAATACCCTGGATCCTTACTATCACCGCGCAAGCCGGCTGTGCGAGACAGGGCGCTTCGCTCACACCTCGCAAGAGGTCTTTCCCGATACCTTGCGTCCAATGATAGACGGGTTCCGCAGTTCGAATTTCTCTTCCGACACCTTGGAGCGATTCAGCGTTCCTACGGACTTCGGAATGCGCTACGGTGACAAGCTTCGAGCTGCACGCAATATTCACGTGTTGTTGCACGCCAATCTCACCGCTCTGCATTTGAATGCGGGAGGAACATCTGTCACTGGTGCAACGGTAAAAACGCTCACGGGACTTTCGCTAAAAGTCACCGCCAATACGTTTGTACTCGCCACCGGCGGACTCGAAGTAGCGAGGCTTTTGCTGGCAAGCAACGACGTACAGCATGAAGGGATAGGCAACGACCACGACCTTGTCGGGCGCTACTATATGTGCCATATCGCAGGAACCCTGGGTTCTCTGACGCTGGCCCGGCCGGATACGGTGCGCCACCACTACGAAGTCAGCGATGACGGCGTTTACTGCCGCCGCCGTCTGGCTCTGACAAGCAACGCCCAACATCGACTGAAGATCGGAAACTTTATCGCACGCTTGCATCATCCGCGTATTACGGACCCTTCACATCGAACCGGCAGCCTGTCTTTTCTATACATCGCCAAGGCCTTCATTCCGTACGAGTATGGCAAACGCCTCCACGGCGAGGAGTCGGCACGCTTAAAAAAATGGCTTCAGCACGCCACCAATGTGCTGCTTGATTTACCCGGTACAATTTCATTCCTGATCCACTGGTTTAGTCGCCATACGCTGGCGCGGCGAAAATTTCCTTCAATCATCGTAAAGCCACAATCGCAGCGCTATAGCATAGATTTTCACGCCGAGCAGCAACCCAACCGCGACAGCCGGGTGACTCTTGGCGACGATAGCGACGCCCTGGGCATGCTTCGCTTGAAGGTAGACTGGCGTTATACCAGCGCCGACGTTGACACCGTTCGACGTGCTATCGGCCTGCTGGCCGCGGACCTGCATGATTCCGGGGTTGGAACGCTGGACTATGATCCGTCGACGCTGGAGGCGGAAATCACGCGGTATGGCGCTTACGGCGGCCATCACATCGGAACCGCCCGGATGGGCAGCGACCCACGCTCCAGCGTGGTTAATCCAGATGCGCGCATTCACAACGTCGACAATCTTTTCGTGGCGAGCTCTGCAGTGTTCCCGACTTCGAGCCAGGCGAATCCAACGCTGACGATCGTGGCAATGGCATTAAAACTCGCAGATCACATCAAAACATTTTATCCCCCACCACCAGCTTTTCTGACCAGACAAGAAGTGCCGGTTCGGGAAGTTGGTCGTGCCAAGGTAAAGCATGCGGTCGGTGCGGCATGAACAAAGTGCGTGTATTAGTATTGGGTGCCTCCGGATTCATCGGCCAGCACGTGACCCTGGCGCTCCAAATATCCGGCTGGGCAATTCCGATTGCCGCCTATCACCGATCACGGCGGGCGATACCGGGGATCAGAGAATGTTCCATGGACGCCACCGATGAAGCGGCCCTGGGCCAGGCCATGCTGGATGTAGATGCCGTCGTGAACTGCGTCGCCGGCGGGCCGGCCAGTATAGTTGCGGGGGCGCGGACACTGTTTTCGATCGCAGCAAAACAGCCAGTTCCGCCACGAATCGTATACCTGAGCACAATGTCGGTCTACGGAACAGCGACTGGAGAAATCGACGAATCCAATCCGTTGAGAGGTGATCTTGGCGAGTATTCTTCCGCAAAGGTCTCCGCCGAGCGATTTGCTAAACATTACCCACGTGCCGTTATCTTGCGACCTGGTTGCGTATACGGCCCAGGCAGCAGCCAATGGAGCGAACGCATTGCCAGCTTATTAATCTCCCATCGACTTGGCAATCTGGGGCCCGCCGGTGACGGTCGGTGCAATCTCGTCTACATCGATGATCTGGTGGCGGCGATACTGCAGGCGCTGCAGAGGCCTGGCATCGAGGGTCAGGCCTTCAATTTATCAGTTCCGGCTCCGCCCACCTGGAACCAGTATCTTCTGCTTTATGCGCAGAAATTAGGGCTAGCCCCTCCAAAACCCATTTCGGCTGCACGTCTCGCCATTGAGACATTACTGCTGGCCCCATTCCTCAAAGTAGCTGGAATCGTCAAGCGCTTTGTCGCTCCGGCCCAAACCATCGAGGTCCAGGTAATTCCACCGTCCTTGCTCAGACTTTTCGGTCAGGACATTGTCCTAAGATCGGATAAAGCCGAACACATGCTCGGATTGCACTGGACACCAATCAACGAGGGTTTGACTTTGGCGGCCGCTGGCTTCCGCACCACGCATCGAGCTTGACGCCGAATTGGAGCCGATTATTTCCGAATAATCGAAGACAGCAACGCCACCGCTTGCCCCGTATTCTTTACTGCGTACCGGGCTTTACACTGACCGTATCGCCGAAGCTGATGCGAACATCCGCACCAATTATAGCGGCGTTGTAGCCATCAATTTCAATATTGGAATGGCGATTCTCATAGCTTGCAAATGGTTCGACCCAGAGCCATTGCATAGCCTGGTATGTCACTTTAAGCGTGGTGAGCTGGTATTGATCACGGCGATTGGAATTGATGGAGCCCAGCTGGCCGACCCCTTGATAAGCGCTGTTGGTCAAGGCGTAGTCCAAGCTAGCCATGATCTTGTACGTCGCCTGCCAATTGAGGCCTGCACTGCCTCCTGTTTCGAACACCGAATCGGCGCCAGCGGTATAGCTACTGATTCGACGGAACAACTCAACTTTTGCAGCGGTCTTTCCGGTCAACTTGCGGGTATAGCTGAGCGACCCCGTGTAACCTGACACACTGCCCGTATCGCCCGTTTGGTCTTTGCGTTGGCTATATCCCAGCTTGACGTTGATATCCGAAAGACCGCTGACGCTATAGGTCGACGTCAGGTCCAGCGTGGCCTGATCGAACGTATCCGCACCGGGTACACTCTTGTATTGGCCACGCAGATATTCGGCGTAAATTCCCGCACTGACCGCGTGGAATCCCACATAATTTGCCGCTGCATTAGCGGAGTTCTCACTGAGCTCAAACGAGGGAGCGCCCTGGATAGGCGCATCAAGTTGATGCGTCTTGACTCCGCTCTGCAGCAGCCACTCCGGTGTCAGCATGAAATTGATCCCGGCACCTGCGGCACGATCAAGTTGAAGCGCCAACTGTGAAGTATTGCGATCCGCGAATGACTCCATGCTCCGTTCCTGCCGAAAGTTGGCTGCGCCATCCAGTTCGCCGCTTAGAGCCCACTTCAGCCCGCCATCCAGAAGATACTCGTCATGATCGAGCTGAGTGAAGTGTTCGTAATTGAAACGCCGCCCCTCCACCGTCCCATTCAGTTTTTGTTGTCCAATCTGATAGCTGCCGATAACGCCAGCCATATTGCGCAGCACAGCATCGTCACGCTTGGCTTCCCCATTCTCGATCACGGCCTGGCCGGGACTCGACAGGTCGAATACATTCGAATCGTATTCCGCCTGGGTGGCGACATAGGGAGTGATATGCAGCTGCGCATATGTCGCTAGCGGCCACGTGCACGCGATTAATGCACATAGCGCGCAGGTGCTCCCGGTCCCGGTGAAGCGTCGGCAGCGGATGACTATTGTGGCGGCGCTTTTGGTCCGATGATTATTCACGTACCTAACCCCCTTCGGTCACGGTTGCAAAATGTTCTGACGCGCTCCGCGACGATCACCTTCAGCCCATGCATTTTGGCACTGTTGCGGCCAAATCATTGTGCGGAAGCGTACAGAGCACTTGTGAAACAAGAGATATCGTCACGAATGGCTGGATTTTGCCAGCCAACATAGTTGCTATGGTCGCGTTTCACGATGAACAAGGAGCTTGCACATTCTCACTTCCATTCCGCCCCAGAAAAATCGTCTGCTGGCTGTTCTGCCTGACGCCGAATGTAAACGCTTATCCCCCTACCTGGAACGCATTCCCCTGAAGCTTGGGACCGTGTTGTATGAGCCAGGCGTCGCTCTTCAGCATGTCTATTTCCCAACGGATTGCATCATTTCTCTGCTGTACGTAATGAAGGACGGCGCCTCGGCCGAAATCGCCGTGGTCGGTAATGAAGGTATCGTTGGCATCTCGCTGTTTATGGGGGGTGACACCACGCCGAGCCGGGCGGTCGTACAGAGCGCGGGCGATGCCTTGCGCTTGAGTGGACAAGTGCTGAAGGTCGAGTTCAACCGCTCCGACATCATGCACAACCTACTGCTGCGCTATACCCAGGCCCTGCTGACGCAGATGGCGCAAACAGCGGTATGTAATCGGCATCATTCAATTGAACAGCAGTTATGCCGCTGGCTGCTGCTCAGCCTGGACCGCCTGCCCAACAGCAGCTTGGTCATGACACAGCAATTGATTGCCAACATGCTGGGCGTTCGCCGCGAAGGCGTCACGGAATCGGCGGGCAAGCTGCAAGAAGCGGGTTTGATCAACTACAGACGCGGGAAAATCACTGTACTCAACCGGCCGGGACTCGAACGGAGTTGTTGCGAATGTTATGCGGTCGTTAAAGAAGAATTTGACCGCCTGCTGCCCGATACGATAGCGGCGTAGTGCAGTTGCGAATTACGAGCGGCCGCCTGGATATTACTGCTTCTCAGATTCATCCCTGGCCAGATATGAGCGCCGAAATGGCCTCAATTGCTCTGCTCGGACTGACTACTTCTCAACCTCTTTGTTCGTAAACAAGGATTTGGTTTTGTCAATCAGTTCGGCATCGCACCCAGTTCGGCACCGTACCGACATATTGATCAAGCAGGCCTACTATTTGTGCAGCTGAATCCGCCGGAAATGTCCGGCATTCGTTCAAGGCTACTTCCCTAGTTAGGGGGCAATTTAAAGATGACTATGGTTCGCGCCGTACATGCTTCGCCCACGCTCCGAGGAGTCAGCACGTTCACGAATCCGCTGCCGGGGCCTAATTCAGCTGTTTTGCCGCTCCAGAAAAGCCGCGATCATGACTGGAGCAGGGCGCTAAACCACCCGCTCGTGCTCTATGCGATCATTCTGTCGGTTGCGACGATCTTCGGCCTGCGGTTTCTTATGGAAGGCCTGCATGGATCCGGTTAGCTGACAGCGGTTTCGGCCCATGTCGACAGACAGTCATTTCCAATCGCCGGACGGGAGGCTATGGTACAGCCTGCTCGAACGATTAATCTGCATGATTTACCATCCAGCTCTGGAAAAACTGACCGTAACCGTCGGTCGGCGCGCCGCTGACATCCGTGATCAGTACGTTGTTCGCATCACCCCAGACGTCCCAGGCCCAGCCGATCACGCTCACGCCATTTTGATCCGCAAACGAGGTTACGGTGGAGACCAGCGGGGAACCCACAGTTCCCGATGAATCCTGATCTCCGGTCTCTGTGGCAATGACCGGGATACCCGCGGCGAGAATATTCTGTACTTCAGTGAAGATCTGCGGTGAAAAGTTAGGCTGGGAGTAGTCATAGGTACCCCAGGTTGTGCCATAGGTGGGATAAGCATGCCATGTAGCTGCCATTTGACCGAGAGGATCGGTCGGCCGGTAAGCTAGCCAGCTGCTCAAATCCTGCGTGTATTGCATCGTTCCGATCAGCACCACGTTGTTAGCGCCCGTTGCGCGCACCGTGTTGATCATCTGCTGATAGCTCGCGACCGTCCAGGATTGCTGCACATTCTGCCAGTTACCGCTGTTGCCGGTGGCGGGATAGCCTGTGAAAGAACCGCTAGTTCCTTGCATCATGTAAGACCAGGAGTTGCCGGAGAAATCGAAGTCAAAGAACGGTTCGTTATACAGTTCGAACATCACCGACGGATTGCTCTTGAACTGGTTGGCAATACTAGTCCAGAACGATAATGAATGATCGGCATCGGCCATTTGCGTCTGCAGCATCGGGCAGGCAGTGCCGGGCGCCGCCCAGTGCAGATCGAGAATCACGTAGAGGCCGGCGGCATTCGCTTCGGCCACCTGCGTTTCAACCGACGATTTGTAGTTGCCGCCCGGATCGGGATTGTGCACCACGCCGCCGGTATCGGTGCAGCTGTAATCCAGCCAGGATGCCTCGTTGAGCGGGATGCGCACGACATTGGCGTGCCAGCTCTTGATCGCTGCCCAGCTCGGGCCGTTGGGCTGGCCACCCTGTGCTCCAGATGGATCGGAAGGATCCCAGCCCTGGATCGCAACGAACTCGAAGCCACTGAAATTGACGCCGCGCAACTGCACGACGTGCTCGGAACCATTGACGAACTGATTGCCCTGCACACGAATGGAAAGCGCACCGGTAGAGCCACCCGAGCTGCTGCTGGACGAACCGCCATTACTGGAGCTGCTGCCGGAGGAACTGCTGCTCGAGCTGCCGCTGCCGCTACTGCTACTGCTACTGCTGGAGCTGGAGCTGGAGCTGGAGCTGCTACTGGAACTCGAACTGGAGCTGCCGCCGGAACTGGAAGCAGCGGTGGCGCCCACCGTGAACGACCCACTGGAAAATGCCGCGTGCTGCGCATTGAGGAGCGCAATCTGACCGGCTTGGGCGTCGCTCGGAACCGTGACCTGCGCGACGGTGTCGCTAACCACCAGAAGCGCCGCGTTGTGCGCAGAACCGATCCAAGCGGCGCTTGATCCAGTAAAGCCGGCGCCTTTTACCGTCACCACGGTGCCCACCGGGCCGGAGACGGGGGAAAATCCGCTAATGCTCTGTTGTGGATAAGAACTGGATGCAACGCCAGTGAATGTGAACGAAGAGGAGCTGAAAGAAGAGTGCGTCGGATTAAGAATAGCAATCGCGCCTGTCGTCGCATCGGTGGGCACGGTAACGGATGCCTGCGTACTGCTGATCACTTTCAGGACCGCATCGTGTCCGTTGCCTACCCATGCCTGGGTTGACCCGGTGAAGCCTGTACCGGTCAGTGTCACAGACGTTCCCGAGGCGCCACTGGCGGGAGAGAATCCGGTAATACCCTGCTGCGGATTGTTTGTGGCCGCAGATGCACCGCCGCATGCTGATGCCAACGACAACGCAAAACAGAGACCGCCGATCCAAATGGCCTGTACACTCACGCCAACCTTTCTGGGTCCAGGCCCTATGCGCGCCGACCGACCGATAGGCCGGGCGGCGGCTTGGCTGGAGGGCACGGCGAAGGCCCGCGCGCGCGGCGCCAGAACTTCGTTGGTATTTAGCATGGCGTGTTTTCCTAAGTTCTTGAGGGCACAAATACGTGCGCTAATCCAAGCGGCGAACGATTTGGTGGAATCACCTTCCACTTTACGTCACGCTCTGTGCGGTACCCCACGTTAAAGGGCACAGTTCAAACGACTGGCCGGGTACGAGAGAACAAAGCAACGACCGCCTGTCGGTAAAAGACCACCGTTCATCACCATTTCAAATGCGCGGCGGGCGTTCTTGGTTTACCAACGGGCGGAGAGGCCGGTGAAAAGCTTATTTCTGTAACGTCTGGCCATCATTTGCCCTTGCCTGGAGCAGCTGGGCGCGAATGCGATCACCGCGCACCCTGTCACGCCTATACGGCAAATTGCCCACGATCTAAGCCGGCCCGGCCCGGCCCGGCGGCCCAGCTTGATTGCGCCGTGGTCCAAGCATCGCATTAGGGCTTTCAGCTCTCAGCAGCGCGAGACATCGACGATCTCGTTCGGCCTTAGATTTATGCGGAAGAAAACTCCGGCGTCCGGTTTTGGAAGCACTGTTTGTTCGGAAACGAACATATGGAAGAGCGGTAGATTGAAATACTTAGCGGACCGAATTGCAGAGCTATCCACCCCGCCATGTCAATCGTCTACTCCTGTTACCCGACATACGCTTGCGCACACGCCGGAACAGGCAGGGATCCGGCGAAACCAATCGCGCAACTCACCGCATCGACAAACTCGACCAAGACCCCATCGCCGGTGGACCAAATCGTCTGGTCAGCTCTTGAAGCTTGTCAACAATCATGATTCGTTCGGGGGATACCTGATGAACCACTCACCTCAGATCGTAATAATCGGTGCAGGCCCTTATGGGCTTTCGATCGCCGCGCACTTGCAGGCACGCGGCCTGGAATTTCGCATTTTCGGCCGGCCCATGCAGACTTGGCTGACCCAGATGCCCCGCGACATGCAGCTTAAATCCGAGGGATTTGCCTCCAACCTTAGCAGCCCCGGTGCAGGTTTCACGCTCAAGGCGTATTGCGAGGAGCAGGGTATTCCTTATAGCGACCAGGATAGCCCGGTACGACTCGATACATTTTCCGCCTATGGGCTGGCATTCCAAAAACGGCTGGTGCCGGCGCTTGAGCATAGAACCGTGATTTCGCTGGAACGCACTGCGACGGGTTTCAGCCTGAAGCTCGACGACGGCCAGATCGTAACCCCGCAGCAAGTTGTGATCGCAGTCGGTATCGGAGCCTTCCCCAACCTGCCTGCTCAGCTAACGCAACTACCCGCCGCGCTTTATTCCCACAGCTCCCAACATCGTGACCTTGATTCGTTCCGGGGCCGGGATGTGACCATCATTGGCGGCGGGGCCTCAGCGTTTGACCTGGCCGCCCTGCTACACGCCGATGGGGCAACTGTGAGAGTGGTATGCAGGCGACCCGTCGCGGAGATACACCAGGGGCCCGGATTGAAGCCACGCTCGCTATGGCAACGCCTGCGGCATCCACGTTCCGGCATCGGGCACAGCCTTCGTTCGTTCGCTCTGGCGGAAGCCCCGCTGCTTTTTCATTATTTTCCGGTTGCGCTGCGCTTGCACATCGTGCGTACCCATCTTGGACCGGCGGGCGGCTGGTTCGTCAGGGACCGAGTGATCGGCAAGGTGCCGTTGCTGCTTGGTTCGCGCGTCCGTAGTGTCGAATATCGCGACGGTCGCGCACAACTCACAATCGAGGCGGCGGACGGTGCCGAAAGCCAGGTCATGACCGATCACGTCATCGCTGCTACCGGTTATCGGGCCGACCTGCGGCGGCTTGCCTTTCTTAACTCCGTCACCTCCGCGGATTTGCGCAGCGTGGATCAGACTCCGGTGCTCTCAAACAATTTCGAGTCGTCGATTGCAGGGCTCTATTTCGTGGGCGCGCTATCTGCGAACAGTTTTGGCCCCTTGGTCAGGTTCGCCTTTGGTGCACGCTTCACCGCAAACCGTCTTGCGCGGCATTTAGGCAAGCGCGCACGGCGAACGGCGTCGGTCCGATCAGCCATTCTGGCGCGGTGAGCAAAGCAATTCAGTCGCAACTTAGCGTTGCGGCCTCGGCAGGGAGGTATTCCGGCCCTCGGCATGCACAGCATCATCACCAGATTTGTGTGTACGACGCGGCCACAGCCGCTTCCTGAGCCGGGCAAGCAGGCCCCGCTCCTCCCACGGCGCCCCCAGGCCCTCATCCACCAGGCCCGGCTCTTCCCAGGGTACGTCGTGATATGCCGCATGCAGCAACTGACTGTCTGGATCGCGACGCCACTCCCCCGGAAACAGGGCGATCACGGTCGCGTCGATCGAAATACCGGATAATTCGACGTGCCGGCCGGTGAGCTGGGAACAGAGGGCAGCCGGCAGGTCGCTGTCCTTGCCCAGCGAGAGATGACAGATCGGCGTCGCCCGAGGATTCACTTCGATCAACCACGCGGCACGGGCCGGTGTATCGAGTACAAAATCGAAGCCCCACAGGCCGGATAGCCCAAGCCGTTTTACCACACGAGCCGCCGTATCCGACATCTCCGCGTTTTCGATTACTCGAATGACGGTCGCCGGTCCGGTTGGACTATCCGTGTTTAGCGCCTCGACGCTGATCCCCGCCAGCACCTGCCCTCTCCAGCAGGCGACAGCACGATTTGCCGCCACGCCTCTTACAAAGTCCTGAACCGTGACCGTGCGCGGCCCATGCTTTAGCCACATCGGCAGCAGCGACGGGTCGCGATCCAAGACTGTACGAAATAGGGTTTTTGCCAGGCTCGGGCCTTCCGCCAGCATGTGAAACGCGCGCTGCGCTTCGTCTCCATTGTGCACAATGCGCACGCCCAGCCCGCCCCAGGTATTGTCGATTTTCAGCACAACGGGAAACTCGTGCCGCAACATCCATTCGTTGAGCTCGCTTGCCGAGCCAACGACCTTGGTGTCGGGAACGCGCAGGCCTTCTCGCGTGACCAGGTCCGCCATATCTCCGCGGGCAGAGGCGAGTGCGCAGGCCGACGGCGAACCCAGCGAGCGCTCAATCACCACCGCATCGGCAGCACCCGCCTCGTCCCCTGCACGCAACCGCTCATAGAGCTCATGCAGATATAACGAGGCACTGTCGTCGCATGGAACAATCAGATCAGGCGCAGCGCTTTTGATAGCCATCAGCAAGGATTCCAGCGGGCGCGTCGCGCTGTAGCGATGCGACCGAGCAGAGGAGCGCAGCCGATCGACTGGATGGCCCCTTGGGCAGACCGATTCGACATGGCACCCGAAACCGCGAAAGGCCAGTGCCAAGCGAGCCGCTACCGGCCACCTAAGCGTCGCGACAAGAAGTATGCGCGGGATCGTCTTGCATTGAGCGACTTGCGGGCCAGCAGGCGGCGATACTGATCTCGGACGCCCTCGGTCATCGGCCTTCAGATCGCCCATCTCTCGCGACAAGCAATGTTCCAACGCACCTGCCACGGTGGGATTTCCGTCAAGCAGCATCCGTGTGTTGTCGGCGTTCATTGGATCATTGGTCACGTTCAACTAAAGCCTCTCGCGCCACACGCGTCTGTTGGGTAGCACACCAATATCTCATCACGCATGGCGGATCATTTCGACTCGGAGCGCAGGCCAATTAGCGCAATATTCAGGATAGGACTTTACGCAGCTGGATGAGTTCCTATACGGCTTTTCTGCGGCCGGGCGATCCTCTCGTCACGTCGTCCATCCCCTAACAATCCCGTTATGCGCGCCACCTGACTAGGTTCTACAACGCACAGAGTACGGCATCGCACTCTGTACCTATGCGTACAGACCTATCGATCTGCCAAAGATAACTTGCTCATCAGCGCCTGCCCCGCGTTCAGTCGGCCGCTTCCCGGCCAGGCCGCAGCGCTGTAGGAAGCCGCATCAATGCGGCGAATAGGCGGAGTTATCCATGGCAATATCCGTTTTGCAACTCGACGACTACGACCTCAAGCGCTTCACCGACGTTGCCGCAGGTTTCGGACAAAAGCTGTATAGCTTCGTTGTCACACCGAACGCGGATCACCTGATTCGGCTGGACGATGATCCCGCTTTTCGTACAACTTATGCGGAAGCCGGCTTTGTGCTGCTCGACAGTCGTCTGCTTTCCCATATCGTGCGTTTTACCCGCGGGCTGCATCTACCGGTCTGCACGGGGAGCGATCTGACCGCCAGCCTGTTTTCTAATGTCATCGCCGCGGATGATCCCATCGTTCTAATCGGCTGCAGCGACAAACAGGCAGCATCGCTTGCCGAGCGTTATGGCTTGCGGCGCCTTGCGCATTTGAATCCTCCGATGGGTTTCGTACATAGCGCAGCTTCCGTCGAAGACGTGCTTAACTTCGTGGAACTGCATAGTCCATTCCGCTTCTGCTTTATCGCTGTCGGCGCGCCGCAACAGGAGATTCTGGCCAGCCGGCTAAAACAGCGCGGCGTGGCTCGTGGTCTCGCCCTGTGTGTCGGTGCCTCCATAAACTTTCTCACCGGCGAGGAGCGACGCGCACCTGTCTGGATGCAGCAGGTCGGCATGGAATGGATGTATCGCCTGATGCACGCTCCAAGGCGCCTCGCGCATCGTTATCTGGTCCGTTGTCCACGTATATTAGGACTACTGCGACATATCATCATCACGCTTCGTCCGGCCATGATCGCAACCCCGACACTTGCTAACCCGGCATCCTTTTTGGATGAATCCGCCCGGTCCGCGGTGCATTGAGCGTTGCCGAATCCGGGCTATCCATTGCCTCACACTCGTTGAACTGGTTTCTCCTGCCTGCGCGCGTCCGATTTCGCGGCTCGCGTTGAGTCCTGATGTTGCCGACTCCAACTGATCCAACAGTTGACAGACGAGCTTGGCCGTAGGGCGCCCTCATGTGCGCCATCGAACAGACCTGATGCCTCGACTGCGGCAACTTTGATCGCATCGTGACGTGCGTGAAGCAACGGCACTCCGAACATTTACCTCCAGATCCTGAGCAATGGTCAAATGCTGAAACTCCTGCGCGAAGGATACTCAAGCACCCTGAAAACGCAGCTTCGTCTGACACCGACCACCTGGGTGACGATTCAGACCATCTACGAACAGGGATTCGGGATTGTTCTGTTCGCCGTGCAGGCCGCGGCATTGGGCCCGCATGCGTTCGGCCTGTTTTCTCTGGTCATGGTCTTCATCGGGTTCTGCGAGTTCGTGCTGGGAATGGCAGCTTCGGAAGCCCTGATATCGATCCCGGATATCGAGGATTTGCATTTCCACACCATGACCACGGTGAATGTCCTGCTGTCCGTATTGCTCGGGGTGGGGGTATTCTTCGGCGCAGATGTCATCGCCGGCATATTTGGTGAAACGGAACTGGCCCCGGTGCTGCGTTGGATGTCCGCCCTGCCGCTCATTTCCGCGTTTTGCGCCGCGCCCATTGCTGCAAGTAAGCGCGAAATGCGCTTTCGGCCCATTGCGGTTCGTTCGATCGCCGGCTTGACGGTTGGAGGTACGGTTGGCCTGACCATGGCCTTGCTCGGGGCCGGTGTATGGGCTCTGGTCGCACAGGCCATGGTACAACGCACGGTAAGCGCGATTATTCTATGGGCGGCGGTTCCATTACGTCCGAATATCTCGTTTTCCAGGCGGCATTTCGCAGAGCTCCAGAGATTTGCCGCTCCGGTCATGCTGTCCCGCACCATGAACTGGGCCTCGGGGCAGGTGCCCCGTCTGGTACTCGGCTATTTCCTCGGCGCCACGGAATTGGGCTTGTTCAGCCTTGCAGCCCGGCTTAGCGACATCCTGGTCCAGGTTGCCTTGGAGCCGAAGATTTCCGTTGCACGCGTGGATCTGCGGCGCTTTGCCGGCGACCCACGAGGTCTCGAACTGGCGATGGGAAACCTGTTTCTTCAGATGAGCGTATTTTGCTTCCCATTGTGCGTCGGCGGTGCCGCGGTAGTGCCCACACTGTTCCATGCCTGGCTCGATCCTCATTGGTTCGGCGGCATTGTGGTTGCGCAGATGCTGATGCTGATGGGACTACCCTGCATCACACTTTATTGCTCAACAGCGGTGCTCCTTGCGACGAACCGGCAGAAGTGGGAGGCAGTGATCTCCACTGCGCAGACTTCAACCACCCTGTTGGCGGCATTATTATTCGCCCCGCTGGGATTGATAGCAGCTGCCACTGCAATCGCCCTGCGGCCGCTACTTCTGCTTCCGCTTCCTGTACTTCTAATGCATCGGCTCTGCAAACTACCGGTTCGCCTGATTCTCCGCACCCAGGCGCCAGCCCTGGCGGCTTCAGCGTTGATGGGTATCACGATATGGCTGCTGGAGCCTTATCTCGAACATCTATTCGGTAATGTGCGTGCGCTGGGACTGCTGATTCTTTCGGGTGCGATAATCTATACTGCGGCGATTGCCCTGCTTTTACCGGAGTTCAGCGGCCGTCTGCTGCGGCATCTGATACGACAGGTGCAAAGGAGGCACAACTCCCCCGATCCTGGTTGATGCCTTCATTATTTACCCAGCGCTTCTTGCGATGCGGCGAGCGCCATTCCCGTAATAACAAAATTCCCGGTGAACTCGAAGCGTCCATCCAACGGCATTGCAGCGCGCTCTTGCAGGGCTACTTTTACCAGCGGACGGATCCAGAACTTTCTCACCCCCGGACGGCGACCCGAGAGCTCTACAGTGACTGCCTGAAAATCCAGCCATTGTCCGGTAACGGCAAACTGGCACTTAAAGAAGGTTTCCTTGGCGGAGAAAATCAATGCCGCAGCGTTGAGCTGCTCCGCGGCAGCAAGGCTCCGGATCCACAGCGCTTCAGCGGGCGCTAGGATCTCGGGCCAAATGTCGGGCGACACTTGCCCGACGATCTCGACATCTACTCCCAGCGCGCGCATGTGCTCGCGTTTCGCTACCACCGCGCCGCAAAATCCATCGGCGTGCGTGATGCTACCGGTGAATCCCGGTGGCCACCGCGGCTGCCGATCGCTAAGGACTTCCAGTGGGGCCTCAGTGCTGCCGCTTTCAGCCAGCGCGCGGCGGGCACATAGCCTGCCTGCTGCGAATTCGCCGATGCGTTTGGCCGCTGAAGCACCCAGGTGCCGCGCCTCCTCAGGAAACAGCAAAGATGGCTGTCCGGGTATCCTTAATTCGGCCGCGCAAATACCGGGGGGGAACAAGGCGGTCAGCAAGGGTGAACTGCAAGCCGGATTCCGCATAGGAATCTGGTCTGCCGGAAATGCAGGTTCGATCGGTGCATTCATTATTATGGGTCCCTCTCAAATATCGGGATCGCAAGGTCAGTCTTGCCAGTCGCGTAAGGAATGCACGCCCTGGAAAGAGCACGGGCTATCGCCAGCCCTTGCCTTAACCAGTCGCCGATTCCGGCGTAGGACTACCGCCCATCCAAAGCAGCCGAAATTCTATTGGCCATCTGCGTAACGCTGGGATCCTGGAACAGGATGAAGTGATCGCCTTCCATCTCTATAACCTCGGTGCCGCCGGCGGCGTATGTCCCCCACCCCATCTTGAAATCGAGAAAGCGTCCACTTGGCTCTTCCGCGCTGCGAAACAGAATGATTTTTCCGGGATAGAGTCGCGGCTGGTAGCGTTCGGCCGCCTCAAGCAGATAGTTGAGCAGCCACTGGTCGTACACTTCAGGGGAAGCAGCTCTTCCCTGAACAATTCTGACCGGCTCCGCATCTGACGCGGTGCGTCTGAAAAATCTCAGAAGCCTCTTGACAAATATCCGATTCCCCACAAATGCACTCAGGCTCTGCCGCCGAGCGCGCACCCTCGACCAGTCAAGCGCAATCAGCTTCCAGCGATGGGAATAATCGGCGAGCAGCCGCCGTAACGTACCGAGCCGTGCCAGATAACCGGGTACGTAGGTATCCACCAGCACAAGCTGCGACACCTGCTGTCCGGACCGACACAATTGCTGTGCTATTTCAAACGCCAGAGAACCGGCGACGCACCACCCCAAGAGGGCGTATGGACCCTCTCGTTGCACGCTTCGGATCAGCTGAACGTACCCCGCGGCAATTTGCTCGAAGCTTGCAGGCAGAGACTCAGGCGGTAATGAGGGATCGAACAGCTGAAGCGTCGTAAATGGCCGATCCGGGCCCAGTCTCTTGGACAGGGTGTAATAGATGCCGGTGTTGTTGATCGCGATCAGCGGCTGCTTGGTGCCATTGGCCTGTAGTCGAACAACCTGCCGAAAATCGTAGTCGCGTGCGTCAATCCGCTCGAGCAACCCGGCTTGCTCGGCAAGGGTTGGTGCCTTGAACAGGGTGGCCAGACTGAACCGCCGCCCGAATTCAGCTTCTATCCGCGCCAGCAATCTGACCGCCAGGAGAGAATGGCCGCCCGATTCGAAGAAATTCGCGTGCTTGTCGGTAATACTGATCCCAAGAACAGCGCTCCACATTTCCGCCAGGCGGCGCTCCACAGCACTTAATGGCTGCGCCTCTAACTCGACTTCTGCATCCACCAATGCCGGCTTGGGCAGCGCCCGCCGGTCGATCTTGCCGCTCTGTGTCAGCGGCATTGCAGCGAGCTGAGTGATCGACGCGGGACACATATAACCCGGCAGAGCCTGACCAAGACTTATACGCATGCTTCGAATTACGGCAGCGAAGGATTGCTGGCAAGCGTTCTTCAACACTACATAAGCCCATAGCGCCCCTTCGCCGTGAGCATTGTTTCCCAGAATCACCACCGCTTCGGCAATATCAGGGTGACTGGTCAACACGGCTTCGATCTCCCCCGGCTCTATGCGGAACCCTCGCAGCTTGATTTGATGATCGATGCGGCCAAGAATCTGGATTCCGCCGCGCGGGTGCCAGCGGGCCAGATCGCCCGTCTGATAGATACGGCCGTCACCGAAGCGGTTGGCAATGAACTTTTCAGCCGTGAGCTGCGGCATGTTGTGGTAGCAACGCGCCACGCCATCGCCGCCGATATAAAGTATTCCCGGCACGCCGACGGGAACCGGTACTTCGTTTCCATCCAGTATATAAAACTTTGTATTGGCAATCGGGCCACCTACAGTTATGGCGTCATTGCCGAGCTCCATCCTTGCGCAGGACGACCAGATCGTGGTCTCAGTTGGTCCGTACATATTCCAGAGCTCGCCGCCGCCCTCCAGAAGACGATTGGCCAGATCGCGCGGCACGCCTTCGCCACCGATCAGCATCTTGAAGCCCGGCCGGGATCGGAACGCGACGTCGAGCAGAAGCCGCCAGCTAGCCGGTGTCGCCTGCATAACGGTGATGCCGTAGCGTTCAATCAGCTGCTTGAGACGCATACCGTCGGTGACATCTTCCTCCGTGGCCAGCACCATCCGGGCACCAACCAGCAGTGGCAGGAATAGCTCGAGCGTAGCAATATCGAACGAGACCGTTGTCACTGCGAGCAATACGTCATCCTGCAGAAGACCAGGACGCAACGTCATAGCACTCAGAAGATTGACCAGAGAACGCTGGGTTATCTCGACGCCTTTGGGTTTTCCGGTAGACCCAGAGGTGTAGATGACGTAGGCCAGATCATCCGGACCCGCGGCATCAGGCAGACTATGAGTTGGAATCATGGCGTTTTCTGCGATGCCGCCTTTCAGCCGGATAGTTTCTGTCTGTGCCAGAGACAGTTCCGCATCAGGATCGTGATCTGTAATCAAGGCTGCGAGATCAGCATCCCCTATGATGTGGTTCAGGCGCTCGGCCGGATGTCGAGGATCAAGCGGAACGTAGGCCAGCCCTGCCTTATGTATGGCGATTAGAACCGCAACCAGATTCACGGTTCGATCCAACAATACGCCAACGCAGCGGCCTCTCTGGAATCCGTGCTGACGCAGAAGTTGCGAGTAACGATCGGAGATTTGGTCGAGCTGACGATAGGTTGTCGATTTATCACCGCAGACTACGGCGATCGCATCCGGCGTGCGCCTGACCTGAGCCTCGAATAACTGCGACACACCCTGGTGCTCCGGGTAGCTGCGGTCGGTCCGATTCCAGTCCATCAGAATGGTGCGGCGCTCATCATTATCGAGAAGCGGCAGCTTGGAAATCCTACAGGCAGGGTCGTCGCCCGCAGCGCACAGCAGATTACGAAAGTGCCCGAGCAGCCGGGTTATGGTTTCGGATTCGAACAGATCAGTGTTGTATTCGCAAGACAGGTGCCAGCCGTCCTGGCGATTCATTATCGCTATGTTCAGCTCGTATATTGCGCCCGCCGATGTCAGCGGCATATCAAACATTCTCAACCCACCGAAGCCGGCATTTTCGATGAATGACTCCTGCACCGTGTAATTCACCGAAAACAGAGGGTTGCGGCTACGATCCCGCTTCGGCCGCAGCATGCCGATAAGCTTCTCCAGCGTCATGTTGGGGTGACCGAAGGATTCGCTGACAACATGGTGTACCCGTATCAGGACTTCGTTGAACGACGGGTCTCCGTACAGGTCGCTGCGCAACACCAACGTATTGGCAAACGCTCCGATCAGGTGCTTGACGTCCAGTTGATCCCGACCCGCCACCTGCGTTCCGACGCTGATGTCGGTTTCACCGGTATAGCGGTGCAGTAGCACAAGCAGCGTCGCCAGAGTTGCCGTGAACAAGGTGCAGCCGCACGAGCGGCCGAGGTCCACGATGCGATCCATTGCATACTTTTCAAAGGGCAGCGACAGGATATTGCCGTTGCTGGTCAGCACCGGTGGCCGGAGCTTGTCTGGAAGCAACTCGAACTGTCCGCTACCCCGCAGCACCCGGCACCAGAACACTTCGTCCGTCTGCTGCGATACTTCCGGAAACGTCGTCGTTTGCGATGCACAGAACTCGCCGTAGCAAAAGGGGAGCTCGGGCAGGACCGGCAACCGTCCCAGTTTAAGCGCTGCGTATATTTCCGCCGCTTCCCGCACAATGATGCCGATCGACCAGTGATCGCAGACGAGTTGATGTGCCGTCAGCAATAAAAACGAGACGTCATCGCTCACATTAACAAGCGTTGCGCGAATGAATGGAGGCGACGATCTCAGTTGGAAAGGTGCACTCGCCTCAAGACGTGCGAGGCGTTCAGCTTCCATGCTCGCGCGCGGCTCTGACAGCGACGTCAGTTTGACCACTTTTAAACTAAACGGTGCATGTGGCTCGACATGCTGCACCGGCTCGCCATCGACTTCGGAGAAGGAGGTTCGCAGGATTTCGTGTCTGGCAATTATAAGTTGAAAAGCCATTTCCAGGTGCGCGGCGACAGCCGCACCATCCAGCCGCCAGCGTACCGCGATATGCAAAGCGGGGTTTGTGGGTTCCAGCTGATCCAGCATCCAGATGCGCTTCTGCCCGCGTGAGCATGGGAACTGCCTTCTCGGTTCCGGCCAAACGGGCGTTAAACGGCCCGAAAACTGTCTTGCCTCGGCCTTACCCATAACTTTTGCTTCCCCGTTGTAGATCGATCCAGGTTCATTTCCCAGGTCTTCAGGCTGTGAGCTATTAGCCATATCGTGCAAAGTCACCGGAATGTATCGCCGTCATTTTGAATGCGCTGATCGACCGGCCGAGATGCAGCAGATGTTCTCAGCTTGAGGCACTCCGCAGGCGCGTTGCGCCGCCCGTACTTTTCTGGCTGGCACGACAAAACCGCAAACTGGCTCCGTCCGGGCGGCGTCTGCAGCACAACTATCGTCATGGAGCGACATTAGCTTTGTCCATCACATCCCTGAGTGAATCACTGCCTGCTCCTGTTTTCTCACTGCGTCGTGACTGCCGACTCCTTGGGGCATGGAGGTAACGCCGTCACTAGCAAAGACGGAGGCTGACGTTAGGATTGAGATACGTTTCCGGTCTGTACGGCCGCGCACATTAGACCTGATGTCAAAGACGCAGCACATACCGATGTGATCGCTGCGACCATCGCATGAGCGTGCGCTAACGAACAGACGTTGCAGGCCTCGCACCTTAAAAATCCGAGTCACAGTTTTCAACTTTGGGAACAAGCGACCGTGCGCTATGGTGCCCACTACGGGGATTCAGAAATGATCCAAACAGCTCGTCCGGGTCGACTGCGGAAGGCAACTGCATCGCAGCGGGTGATCAACCTGTTGCTATTATTTTCGACGATATGCGCCGGTATCTGCAGCTTGCCTCCGGCGACGGCTCAAGGTACAGAGCTGAAAATCACCTCCACTCTGGCCAGCGCATCTCAATTGTCCAGTACTGCGCTTCCGGCAACCGAACCGGGCACTACACTGACATTGGGTCCTGGTGACGTTGTCAATATTCAGGTTTACGGGCGGCCGGAGCTCAGCTCCACCAGCTATGTGGCCGACGACGGCACGCTTCAGATGCCATTGGCCGGATCCGTTCAGGTCTCAGGCTTATCCCCGGCGCAAGCCTCGCAGCTACTTGCCGATGCTCTAAAAAAGGGAAAGTTCCTAGTGAATCCCCAGGTTTCGATCATCCTGTCGCAATTTCGCAGCCAGCAGGTCTCTGTACTCGGCGACGTACGTTCACCTGCCCGCTTTCCGGTCGAAGCACGAACAACCGTATTCGATCTGCTGGCTCAGGCCGGTGGCATCACTGAAAACGGGGCCGATGTGATTTATCTCCTACGCCCCGATAAGGCTGGCCATGTTTCACGTTATCCAATCGACCTGAAAGGGCTGACCGACAGCGGGCGGCCAATCCCGACCATCACACTTCGCGGCGGCGATACAGTATTTGTGCCACGCGCAGAGCAGTTCTACATATCGGGCGAGGTGGCTGCTCCCAATATGTACCGTATCGAACCGGGCATGACCGTTTTGCAGGCGATGTCCCGAGGAGGCGGGGTCACTCCCCGGGGCAGCGAGAATCGCGTCGAGATCAGACGTCAGCTTCCCGATAATCGCTATGTGACAATCACTCCGCAATTGACCGATCCAGTCCTGCCGAATGACGTGATTCGGGTAAAAGAGCGCATATTCTGATGCCGAGAACCAACCTGCCGGTGCTTCCCGTTGCGGCGCCGATGTCCATGCCTGTGCCGGCATCCGCCATCCCGCAACATTACATTCATCCGGGCCTTTCCTTGAACCAGATATGGGCCATTTTCTGGGCACATAGAAAAGCAACGATTCTAATTGCCCTGACCTTCAGCGCTCTCGTCGCCGCGTCGGTGATGATGATGCCCAAGTCATTTGAAGCAACAGCCACCCTGATGGTGGACTATGAAGTCAACGACCCCTTGGGCGGAAAAGAATTTCCGACTGGGCTATTGGGCAGTTACATGTCCACACAGATCGAATTGATGCGCAGCGACGAGGTTCTGATGCCGGTTGTGGATAGGCTCAAGCTTACCGAGAACAAGATCTACACCCGCGGGTACAACGGGGATCCTGGCAAGCTGCGTCAGTGGATCGGAAAATCCCTCAGCAAAAAACTGCTGATTGAACAAGGCCACTATGGTAGTCAGCTCATCTACGTCACCTTTTCAGCCAGCAATGCCATCGACGCTTCACTGATCGCCAATACCGTTGCCGATATCTACATGGAACAGCAGTATCAGCGAATGACGGGACCGGCCAGCGAACGCTCCAAGCGCTACATGACGCAGCTCGATGAACTCAAGCAACGCGCCAGTCAGGCCCAGGACAGTCTCACCGCGTTTCGCCAACGCACTGGATTACTCGACTCGGACACCAAGATCGATATCGACATGGAACGGCTATCGACTCTGCAGCAACGCCTGATCGAAGCCCAGAACTTGCGCAACGTGGCCGAATCGCGCGCCTCGGAGAACCAATCGGTTGGGCAACAGGTTCTATCTTCCAGCCTCATCCAGTCATTGAAGGCCCAACTGGCCGTTCAAATGTCCAGAATGGCAGAGCTGAAGGCCACGCTGGGCCCGTCCCATCCGCAAATGATCGAACTGCAATCGCAAATCGCCGCCACGCGCAGTTCACTCGCAGCGGAGATTGGCAGCTATTCCAGCGGAGCAACGTCCGATCTGAATGCCAGTAGACAGCTGGAAAGCAAGCTTCAAGAAGCAGTCGATCAGCAGCACGCCAAGGTGCTGGAAATTCATCGCCTCCAGGACGAAGGCGCCAAGTATCAGCTGGATCTGCAGTCCGCCCAATCGGTCTACAAGCGGGCACTGGACAGTTATGACCAGGTCATGTTTGTTTCCACCGGCCACTACACCAATACCAGTTTCGTCAGCCGGGCGGAGCCGCCATTGAAAGCCGCCAAGCCCAAAACAGCGCTTGATCTGCTGGCCGGAGCGATAGCCGGGCTATTCCTGGGCTTGCTGGTTCCACTGTGCCGGGACCTGCTGAATCGTCGCGTGCGCTGCCGCGATGACCTGGAGCGCGATCATAATATTCCGGTTCTGGTTGAATTCGGCGCTGCTTCGACACGGCAGGCACTCGCATGAGCGCCCAGCCCAATAGCGCATTTCAACCAGACAGCGATTCGCTGCTGAAGATTGCGTTAATCGAGCACTATGCGTTTTCGGAGCTGGTGGTGGCACGCATCAGCGACGCCGAGCATAGGCTCGGAGTGGGTTTTACCGACGCAGCCGTGTTCCTGGGACTCGTAACACAGGAAGAGGTTGACGCTGTACGCGCGATGAGAAACAGACTGGTCGTGATACACCACGATCGCGTCAAACCGGACGACAGTTTGATTTTGATTCGAGACCCCTTCGATCCGCATAGCGAACGCGTAAGGTCGTTACGAACAGAATTGCTGTTGCGTCGAGATGCGCCCGGCCAGGCCGATGTCATAGTGGTAATGAGTCCATGTGCCGGCGAGGGGCGGTCACAGCTCGCGGCCGAACTCGCTATAGCATTCTCGCAGCTGGGCCAGCCAACGCTGTTGGTCGATGCCGACCTTCGTCACCCCCGGCAGCACCTATTGTTTGGCGCCGATAACAAGCAGGGCCTGTCGGACGCCATTGCGCTGGATCTCGTGCCCTACCTGCATCCCGTGGAGGGGCTGCCTCACCTTTCACTACTCACCGCAGGTCCGGCGCCGCAAAATCCCCTGGAACTTCTTTGCGACGGGCGCTTCGAGGCAATGATCGATGACTGGCGCCGCAGTTTTGCCTACGTGGTTTTCGATACAGCGCCGGTCGAGCGATATTCGGATGCACTGGCCGTCGCCACTTTGGTCGGCCGCGTGCTCGCAGTATGTCGAGCGCAGCATACGCCATACGCAGACACCCGCAACATGCTTCGCCGACTGGCCGCCACACAGTCGAGAATCCTCGGCGCGGTAGTCAACCACTTCTGAGCTGCCATGACCATCGCAGCCCTTCCCCTCATTTGGCAGTTGTGCCATCCAATCGCCATCCGTTTCGGCGCCGCATGGGGAGCGTGGACCGTCCATCGCACTGACCGTTCCAGCGGTCACGCGCGACGGACATCCGATTCATGAGAGGCCTGGCGCCGGGCTTTTTGCGGCTATCCAAACGCACCGACCAAATCGATGCGTCACCAGTACAGTGGCTCGAAGACCGGCATTATCCCTTCATCCTGACCGGAATGATCTGGACCCTTGTCGTCTTGATGATCGTGCCGGACGGCTTCGATTACAGCGCTCTTACTGGAACGACCGCCGGCCCTGCTTCAGGTGGCGCAGTTAGCCGCCTTCTGTGGTTCCTGGTGTTCGGAGCCGGGCTTTTCATCACGGTCGGGAGAGCTAGCCTTGCATGGTTGGTGCTGCGCTGGATAAATCCATTCCTGCTCGCATTTGCGGCCCTGGCGCTTGCCAGCTGCCTGTGGTCAATCGAGCCAGCCGTGACGATAAAGCGCTTGATTCGCGTCTTCACGATTATCCTGGACTCCGTCGCGTTCGTGCTGATGGGCTGGAACTCTCTGCGCTTCCAAAGCGCTCTGCGCCCAATCCTGACTATGATGTTATTGGGCTCCATCCTATTCGGACTGATATTCCCGGAACTCGGCATCCATCAGGAGTCATCCGCTGAATTGCTCGGCGCCTGGCGCGGACTTACCGCACACAAGAACAGCCTCGGCGCACTGTCCTGTGTCACCCTGCTCTTCTGGGTGCATGCCTGGCTGACCGGGCAGGCCAGGTGGTTGATCGCGCTGACCGGCGTGGTAATTGCCGTAACCTGCCTGGTGCTGTCGCGCAGCTCGACCTCTCTGGTGACGTCATTATTCGCAATTATCTTCCTGCTGATGTTTTTGCACATGCCGCAAAACCTGCGCCGCTATGCGCCATATCTAGTGGGCGCGTTCGTAGGTTTGTTGCTGATCTACTCCCTGGCTATTCTGCGGCTGGTGCCGGGGCTTGACCTCATCCTCTCCCCGATCACGGCTCTGACCGGCAAGGATCTGAGTTTTACCGGACGCAGCGATATCTGGGCCATCATCATAGAGCACGTTCACCTGCACCCACTCCTGGGTACAGGCTATGGCGCCTATTGGACCGGCCCGATTGCAGGAACGCCCTCCTTCGACTTTGTGATTCTCATGTACTTCTATCCAGGATCAGCCCATAACGGCTATCTGGAGGTAGTCAACGACCTGGGCGTGCTGGGCCTCGTATGCCTGATTGGCTACCTCATCACCTACGTCAGACAGGCGTTGAGCCTGCTGAAGATCGACCGCGACCAGGCAACCCTATATTTGTGCCTGTTTGTGCAACAGGGCATCACCAATCTATCCGAATCGCACTGGTTCAGCGTGATGAGCGTGAATTTCGTGATCATGACTATGGCCACAACCGCCATTGCACGGGCACTTCTTGAGTCTCGCCTGCGTAGTTACTTCGACTCCACTCGACAATTCGACGTCACCCCTACGCCGGACACCGGCGCATCCAGCGCCTTGCCAATATCGACGACTTTCAATGGCACCACAGCCTGAAGGCGGGATTAACCCCGCTTCCTTACCGGTGGCGGGGCTCAGGACAATCCCGTCACTGGACGGAGTGCGCGCAATCGCGGTATCCCTGGTTTTTTTTGCGCATAGCGGACTGGAAAACGTGGTTCCGGGCGGCCTCGGCGTCACCATTTTCTTTGTCCTGAGCGGATATCTGATCACCACATTGATGCGCGGCGAATACACCCAGGCAGGTTCGATCAACTACCCCGCCTTCTATCTGCGCCGTCTGCTGCGCCTGATGCCGCCGCTGCTGGTGGTCTCGGCTGCGGCCTGGGCAATGTCGGCGCTGTCGGTTATCGGCGGCGCTTTCAGTACCGGAGGCTTGCTTTCGGTCCTCTTTTATTTCGGTAACTACTTTGTCATCGCCCACGATTTCCACGGCCTGCCGGCGGGTCTTGGCGTCGTTTGGTCACTGGCGGTGGAGGAACACTACTATATTTTCTATCCGCCACTGGCACTTCTGCTTCTCCGCCTGGGCAGCGCCAGGGTTGCGGCAATCACGCTGTCAATGCTTTGCGCCGCCATTCTCGCCTGGCGCTGCTGGCTTGCCCTGCGAGGGGTATCCCCGGCTTACCTCTCCATGGCCACCGATGCGCGAGTGGACGCCATTCTGGTCGGATGCACCATGGGACTTTCCTACAATCCTTGGTTGAGGCAAGGCCAGGTCGGAAACGGGCGCTGGCAATGCTTGGTCGGCGCGACCTGCTGCGTGCTGTTGATCGGTTCCCTGGCATATCGCAATGAGTTTTTCCGCATGACCTTCCGCTACACCTTGCAAAGTCTCGCCATAGCACCGCTGCTTTATCTGGCAATTGCCAGATCCGGGCATGCCGCATTTCGCTGGCTCAACTCGAAGCCCATGACATACCTAGGCAGCATCTCTTACACAATTTACCTGTCACATCAGCTGATTCTCTACTTCATAGAGCGTCACTGGCCATCTATTGGCTGGGCCGCAACCAGCGCCGCGACTGCACTGCTTACCCTTGCCATCGCAGAGCCGATGCGCCGCTGGATCGAGAAGCCCTGCGCGCAATTGCGCGGCCGATTACACAAAACGATCACGGCGCGGCGCGCCAAGGTTCGTGCTGTTTCGATGGAGGCCTTGTGAGCGGCGACGGCTGTGCAACGCTCCATGATGTAGGCCCGGAAGCCGCAATTGCGGCCCTGCGGCACCACATCGGCCCGGTATTGCTTGATCTCGACGAAACCCTGTATTTCAGAAATTCAACTGAGGACTTCATCGATTCGGCACGCCCTGGTACGCTCGCATTATTGCTGCTGCGGCTTCTCGATCTGCTCACTCCCTGGCGTTGGACAGGAGGGGAAGTGACGCGCGATGTATGGCGCGTACGCCTGATCACGGCTTTTTTTCCCTGGATCACCAGGCGATGGCGACACCGAGTCGGCCATCTGGCCGCAATTTACGGCAACGAACGCCTGGTTTCGGCACTGAAGGGCCGCAGCACGCCACCTATTATCGCAACCGTGGGCTTCCAGCTGATCGTTGAGCCGCTGATCGCCGCTCTCGGCTTTCCGGGCGTAACCATAGTGGCGGCCAGACTTTCCACCTTCAAAGATCGTCGTGGTGGAAAACTATCCCTGGTGATGAATGCACTGGGTGAAGATACGGTGCGCAATGGGATGGTCATCACCGATTCAACGCAGGATCTTCCACTACTGGATGCCTGCGCACACCCTCTGCGGACCGTATGGCCCGGGGCTCACTACAAACGCGCCCTGAGCAGCGTTTATCTTCCAGGACAGTATCTGACCCAGATCAAGCGTCCTGGAGAACGATATATCGTGCGGGGCATACTGCAAGAAGACTTTGCCTACTGGGTACTCGGTTCCATAGCATTGGCGGCCTTTCCGATGTTGCATCTCATCGGCCTGCTGTTTCTGCTCGCCTCATTCTGGGCAATCTACGAATGCGGCTATGTCGACAACGACAAAGTCGCATGCCGCTATGAATCCGAGCCCAAGCTCACCACACAGTTCACCGACGTCTGCGTGGCAACACCCAGGTTCGAGCCCTGGCTGTGGGCCTTTGTCTCCGGGGCATTGGCCATCGTGTTGCTGCGCTGGCCTCAATCCGCCGCCCCGCTCGACTTCGCCAAATGGAGCGGAGTGCTGATCACCACGCATCAGTGGTTCCGCTTATACAACCGCCTGGACAAGAGTACGCGCGTGTGGATGTACTTCGGCTTGCAGCTGGCGCGCAGTGCGGCATTCATGGTTCTTGTACCGGTAAGCCTGATCGCTGCCGTAGCCATCGCCGCCCACGTCCTGGCGCGATGGATTCCCTACTACGTTTATCGCTTCGGCGGCACCGACTGGCCCAATGTGCCGCTATGCCTGACCCGACTGATGTTCCTGTTGATATTGAGCCTGATAGTAGCGATGAGCATGGGCCTGTCGCCCTTCATGAACTACAGCGCATTCGGCGTAATCGGCTGGACTGTATTTAGAGCACGGCAGGATCTGAAAACGGTTCTGCTGTCGGCCAGGCGGATTGATCGTCCGGCACCTCCTCCCCCGCCATGATCGTCACCATCTGTATTGCGACCTATTGCAGGTGTGCGTCCCTCGACGCCCTGCTGGGAGATTTGAGCTTGCAAACGCGCTTGCCGGATGAAGTGATTGTGGTGGACAACGATGCCAACGGCAGTGCCTGGCCGGTGGTACAACGCTGGCAGCGTTCAGCCACACCTTTTTCAATCCGCTACGATATCCAGTCGCTACAAAACATCGCACTGACACGCAATCGCACGGTCGAACTTGCCAGTGGCCAATGGATTGCCTTCATCGATGATGACGAACGCGCACCTGAGTCATGGCTGCGCTTATTAACGGATGCCGCGCTTCGCTACGGAGCCGACGGCGTCCTCGGTCCCGTCGACCCGGAAGTACCTTCAGATGCGCCGCGCTGGATTCGTCGCGGCCGCTTTTATGAATGGGCGCGTATGTCGAGCGGCACGACCATTCCGCGGAACAAGCTGCGCTTCGGCAACGTGTTGTTGCGTGGCTCGCTGCTGCGCAGGGAGACACCGCCATTCAATCCGGACTATGGTCTAACTGGTGGCGAGGACGGCGACCTGCTGGGCCGGCTGGCACAGCAGGGTGCACGTCTGATTTGGTGCGACGAAGCCGTGGTGCGGGAGCCGGTTGCGCCGGATCGCCTGTCGTTGAAATGGCTGCTGCGGCGGGCCATGCGTGGCGGGCAGGATTTTGCCCGACATACATTTTCGGGCCATTATGGCCCTCCCACGCAGATACTCCGCGCACTGCTGTTTTCACGCGCGCTGTCCCAGCTGATGCTGGCGGCGGTTCTCGCCGGGCTGGTCTTGCCCGCCGGGCGGCAGCATGCCGCGCGCTACCTGATCAAGGGCGCCGCCAACCTCGGCAAGCTTTCGGCCTTCTGGGGCTGGCGCTACCGTGAGTATGCGGTCATTACCGCCCCATGACGCTCATCGACATTCCGCTGTTGCTTCTGGCGGTGCCGGCAGTGCCGGCCTGCGCCTATCTGATGGCACTGACGCTTTTGTCCAGCGCCCCACCCGCGTCACCGCGCTCATCCCGCCGTTTGTGCTTTGACGTGATTGTGCCTGCACGCAACGAAGAGGCGGTAATCGCCCGCACCGTGGCCAGCCTCAGGCAATTGGACTGGCCGATCGAACGGCTGCGGATATGGGTTATCGCCGACAATTGTGAAGATTCCACTGCTGCGCGCGCACAGGCTGCGGGCGCCCGTGTACTCGTGCGCTGCGATAAAAATCGGCGCGGAAAGGGATATGCGCTGGATTTGGCATTCAGCAACAGCCGCGCATTGGGCTTTGCCGATGCCGTTGTGGTGGTCGACGCGGATGCCGAGGTTTCAGTCAATCTGCTGGAGGCATTCGCCGCACGCATCGAACTCGGAGCGCATGCGGTGCAGGCCTGTTACGGCATCCTGAACCCGCTGGCCTCCTGGCGCACGCGCCTGATCACCATCGCCAAAGCTTCCTTCCATATCGTGCGCTCGCGCGCCCGGGAACGTATGCGGCTGTCCTGTGGCATAAGAGGCAATGGCTGGTGTCTCACTACGGAAATCCTGCAGCGGGTGCCATTTCAAGCCTACTCACTGACCGAAGATCTGGAATACGGCATCGCTCTGGGCATGGCGGGGTACAGGGTTTACTATGCCGATGAGGCGCACGCCGACGCGGAGATGGCCGAGAGCGCGGCGATTGCCGGAACGCAGCGGCAACGGTGGGAAGACGGGCGCTTCCAGTTGATCCGCACAAAAACCCTGCCGTTGCTGCTCGCTGCCGTACGCCGCCGCGATACCGTCTGCCTGGATCTCGCACTCGATCTCATGGTCCTCCCCCTGTCCTACGTCATGTTGAACGTGGTGGGATTGTTCGCCGCCGTCGCGGCTGCATCAATTGCGAAACAGCCCACGGCAAGCTGGCTTTGGCTGGCGCTCGCCTGCGCCGCGAGTCTGCTGATGTATGTCTTGCGCGGCTGGCAATTGAGCGGCCTGGGACGTCAGGGTCTGGTGGTTCTGCTGCGTGCACCGTTATTCGTCGTATGGAAACTATGGGTGATACTCAGGCAGCGCGAATCCGGTGAGTGGATCAGTACCAAGAGAAATCGGGAATGAATGGCGAATATTGCCCGGACTTTCCTGATTCTCGGCACCGCTCATGCACGCTCAAATGACTGAGGAATCGGATCATGCTCGTCGAACTTCGCATTTTATTGATCGTAGGGATGTTATCCTCCCTGACCGCTGGCGCCGCATCCGATTCTGCTGCTGCAGGCGCATCCGTGGGCAGCGACACCTCGGGCCGAAAGGAACCGCTCTCGGTACGAGTCCAGGGCAATCATTTTGTCAACGCCCTTGGTAACGCGATCCTGCTGCGCGGAGTCGGATATAGCGGATTCGAGTCCGTGGCGATCCAGGGGTGGAATCCAGGAGATCCTTCCGGTGCGCAATCCGGACAGCCCGGCGGCCCGAAATGGTCCGCCATCACCGCATGGAAAGCCAACACCGTGCGTATCCCTCTCAACGAAGCGTCCTGGCTCGGCTATCACTGCGTTGATACCGGCGGCGTTTCGCATAACCCTGATCCAGGGGGCAACTACAAATCCGCGGTGCAGGATCAGGTGAATCAGGCTACTGCGGCCGGTCTATACGTGATCATCGATTTGCACTGGACGGCTCCTGGAGATGCCTGCCCCATGTTGCAAGTGCAAATGGCAGATTGCGATCATTCCATCGCCTTTTGGACTTCCGTGGCGAATACCTTCAAGAATCATCAAAATGTGCTGTTCGAACTTTTCAACGAACCCTTCCTGAATTTTGACTTTACCGGCAATGCCTGGAGCTACATGATGAAGGGCACAGGCGGCTCCTTCAGCGGCTACCCCGCAACCAGCAGTAGCGGCAACTGGCAGGATGTGAAGAAGCCGTGGGGCATTGCCAGTTATCAGGCGATGCTGAATGCGGTCCGCGACACCGGTGCCGCCAATGTGGTTTTGGTTGGGACCATGCAGTATTCCCAGGATCTAAGCGGCTGGCTTGAAAACAGGCCGACCGATCCGCTTAAACAGATGGCGGCCGTTTGGCATCCGTATCCCACTTTCAATTCCACCTGGGGCACGGCTACTTATGCGCAGCCAAACTTCTCACCCCAGATATTCAACGACGTGCAGAATATTCGGGCAGCGAATTATCCGGTCATTGCCACTGAAACTGGAGACCGCAATACCACCGGCACCGCTGGCGCCCCCTTGGTTACCACTATTACCCGCTGGGCGGACGCGCATGACGTAAGCGTCATCGGCTGGGCCTGGGACGTCTGGGGCAATCCAGATAACGTGCTCATCAAAGACGTCAATGGCACGCCAACCGACGGTTATGGCCTGGTGTTCAAGAACTGGCTATTGGCCCACTGAATAAGCCAAGTGGCAACTTCAAATCCCGCCTGGGAGCATTTGAAACGGCATCGCTGCCGCCAATTCGGCCGGCGACAACCTTTGGTGCTGTCCGCATCGCACCTCCGCGATCAGTGCGGCAATCCGGCCTTTTTGCTGCGCCGTCCGACCGATTTCTGATACCGCACACGCAGCGTCTGCGTTCTCTGCTGGCAATGCAATGGCCTTGCGAACCGGGTTAAACAGCATGGTCGGCCGCTTTCTTACGCGAAGCATGAGGCCACGGACCAGATCCCCGAACATTCGTCGCCAGAACAAAGGACTGCTGGAGCGATAAATCTGGATGGTTTGGGTATCCGTAGCTTCAGCCAGCCAGTGATTCTTGTAGTAATCGAAGCCAGAGAGCAGGTTGAAGCACCGGTACTGACCGGCGATTGCTTCACGCACGCCCAAAAGCAATATCGCCGACCCAGGAGATTGCAATCTATGCCGGTCGTCGAATACCACCTGCAGGGCATAAAGGGCTCCACCGTAAGCACCGTTGATGAGGCCTGCGATTGGCACACCATCCAGCAGCAGCAGCAGAATGGATATCCGCATCGGTTGCCCGACGGCAAGCAGGCTTCGGAAATACTCAATCCGTGCGGAATTCCGGCCAATGGTCAAAGCGGCCTGCGACTTCCAACTGTAGGTCTCGATTCCGAGGTAGAGTTCAAGCAGGGCTGGAGTAACCGCAGGGTCTGATGACGCAATGAATTCCAGGCTTCCGGCGGCAAACAGATTTCTCATCTGCCGGCTGACGTTGGAGCGCGCTTTCTTGGATAGTTCCTTCACATACTGCTGAAGAGATTTCCAGCGAATCGGGATTGTCCAGTTGCTCCAACCCGGCCAACGTCGAACCCGGTAGACCTTTGAAGCAAGCTGAACAGGGATCTGGAACAGCAACGACTCTTTAGTTTGCTGTTGGAACTCGAGCAGGCCCCATTTCATGTCGCGGTCGAACAAGTAGTCATGCAAGGCCTTGGCAACCTGCTGGGCACGATCTGTTCTGGCTACCAAATGCGGCATGTCGATATCGTGAACCGCAACAAAGTTCACCTTGGTGACACGCAGGCCCAGCACTCTAACTTGGGTACGCTTGAGTGGAAGATAGCCCACCAAGCAACCATCATCGAACGCGGCGAGAAAACATAGTCGGAAGCCCCTGGACTCCGATAGCAATTGATCGTGCTGAAGGTAGCTTTCGTAAAATTCCAGCGTAGAAAATGGATCAGGATGTACGGAAGCCAGATTGAGCGCATTGATCTCCTCGCGCAGAGACACAAGGTCCTCGAGTTTTTGGAAGCACCGAACCTCGATCAAGTTATTGTTCCAGATGCAGCGCTGTCGATCGCCACCACACCACCCGGCGCATCAGCATCAATACGAAATGCCGGAACGTGCTCCTTCAACTGCAGGGGATCCAGCCCAGCCTTTCTCGCGACGAGGTGCAGCGCAGTCTTCAACAAGGCCGGAAGGCCCGCCTCCCGAACAGAGAGATTATGGAATCCCAGACGCGTGCGAAAGTATCGGTTGGCACAATATACGCGTGCATGGGCGCGGCTGCTGCGTGTGACATACTCGGTGGAAAGGGAAACATTCACGCTCCCCAGATTCGTCACTCGGTGTGGCGCGTTGCACGGCCATGACAGCCACTGCCCAGGTTGCATTTCGTAGATTACGGCAGCCCGGTCATAGGTCGGATCGAACGGGAGGTATTCGTGCCGCACGCCGGCGTATATATCTTCCAGATGCTCCCTCTTGATGTAGCGTTCGTCTCGTTCCGGATAGATCCATATCCGCTTCTGACCGCGCAGGTGCCAAAGCATGGAAGGCGACGCGTCGGCGTGATAGTAAACAAGAACATTTGGCGATGAAATCAGCAAAGTGCCCTGGGTCGAAATCGGTCTGAATCCCGGACTCTGCACCCGCAGCTGTGCAAAAAGGTCATCGATAAGCTCCCTATATCGCCTATCGGCACGATGAACTTGAGTAACGTTCAACCATAAACGTCCGTTCTTCACCGCTTTCAACAGAGACGCTCCGCTGACTCCGTCGTGCAGCACCAGCCGGTTCTGATCGGTCTGGATATCGTCGGTCCCCATGGTCAACGCGTACAGGTGCTCCCTGGGATAACTGTCGAGCAATTCGATCAGTGCGTCATCGGTGAACAGTTCGTGTTGATGCAGATTGTGCCGTGAAAGAAGTGGCAGAGCGCCTAACTCGCCTCGAAATGAATCCGGCAGTTCAACAGCAGGCATCGTCATGGCAGTCTCTCCAATGAAAAGACATCGCGCTCATCTCAAAAGACCTCGATGTACCGGCTTGACTGACGTCTCGGAAGTTGCAATGACCCGCGCTTCGATCATCGTAACGGAGAAATCAGGCATGCCGGAGATCGAACCATGCTTGTTGATCAACCATAACGCCGACGCGTCGCCTTACATGCCATGTAACAGCTTCTCCTCGCGAAAGGCACATCTCAGCTAGAACCATCTTAGGTACGACGATGCCCGATGTCATTCCAAGAATGGACTACGTGATCGATCGCGTATGTTCGGCGGGCCACACACGGACGACGAACGCGGTTCGGCAAGATCGGCGTCAATACCACGTTCGTTGCCTGTGCAATCAACACTTTTTTATGCAAGCGCTCGCGTATTGGCAGACTTGCGCCATACCTCGATCCGATCAATCAGCTCAACGTCAATATTGTCGGCGGAGAATCTTGCTATGTACTGAATCGCACGGACTGCATGAGATATTGTTATGTATATTGCGGATCTGGTTGATGGATTTTTTTTGCGATTGTCTGCAACGGGCCATCACGCTGCATCAATTGAGGTTTCGGCAAACGTGGTCCCTCGCACTTCTCAGAAAAACAGTCTGTTAGCCATTCTGCCAGAGGCAGAATACGATCGGCTCAACCCTCATCTGGAACTCGTACCGATGAATCTCGGCACCGTGCTATATGAATCCGGTGCCGCCTTGCAACATGCCTACTTTCCCGTCACCTGCATAATTTCCATGCTGTACGTGATGGAAAACGGCGCTTCTGCGGAGATTGCCGTTGTTGGAAATGAGGGCGTGCTGGGGGTCTCCCTGTTCATGGGGGGAGAAACGACTCCGAGTCGGGCAGTAGTTCAAAGCGCCGGCTACGCCTTCCGGTTAAAAAAGCACCTTTTAAAGCAGGAGATCAACCAGAAAGGAGCAGTCTTGCAGCATCTGCTGCTTAGATATACGCAATCCTTGCTCACGCAGATGGCACAGACCGCAGCTTGCAACAGGCATCACTCCGTGGATCAACAGTTGTGTCGCTGGCTATTGCTAAGTCTGGATCGACTACCTGATAACACCCTGGTCATGACGCATGAATTGATCGCAAACATGCTCGGCGTGCGCCGCGAAGGTGTTACTGAAGCGGCCGTCAAACTACAGGACGCTGGCTTGATCACCTACAAGCGCGGGAAGATAACCGTACTTGACCGGCCACGATTGGAACTGAGAGTCTGCGAATGCTACGCCGTAGTTAAGACCGAATCTGATCGCCTTCTGCATTATGTCTAAACTGGCCGAGCACACTCGTATAAGAGGCAGTACTGCTATATGCAATAATATACGCAGTCACGATGCTGCCAACTCTTGTTCCGAGCAACGGCCTCATTCTGAAGTACGACAGCCTGTGACCTAACCCTTGCGGGCCGATTCCAAAACCACAGTCGCCGTTGGAATGTGTGCAATCAAATCTTCGACGACCAGCCTGCCATAATGAACAGCGTACCGTATTGGCACCTGCACTAGCGCTCCCAGTACGCGATTTCTATCCTTCTCGGAAGAAGCCTTGACCATCAGAAAATGGCACCCGTCCTGCGCCAACTGAAGCTGCTTTTGGCGGACGTGTGCAATACTCCCGAAAAACGCCATCGCACCTTCCGATTCCAGATCTTTTGCGGCAGCATAGGCCATGGCGGAGGCTGCAAGCAGAATACACTCATCGGCGCTGGCGCCTTCATCCAGAAATACTTTGTGGAGGCGCAAGGCGTCGTCGTGATTGGGCAGGCCCAACACGATATAGGCCCTCGGATAGAAAATGCCGCCCTCACTCCAGCTATGCGACTTATTCTGAACGGCCTCAGCCGCACTTTCCGTTGTGTTCATGAACGCGCCTCAATCTGCAAACCTTGCGATGTCCCATGATTGATTCGTTACGATTGATCTTTCTGTGCGCTGGCGTTCTTATGCCTCACGATGGCTTAGATGCGCCGATCGCACTCTTCCAGACGCAACACTGCAGTTTTAGTACAAAGAATCGGCTGGTGCGCTGCCGCACTGTGAACTTCTGACAATTGCTGTATCAACACGGATAGACGGGATCGTGTCTACCGTTATGTTTCTGCGCCGGCACCTAGTCCCGTCCGAAGAACCGCACGAATGTCCGCCCACCTGCAGAAGAATCACCTGCTCGCCTGCTTGCCAGAGGCGGAGCAGGAACGCCTGTTTCCTCATCTTGAACTTGTGCCGATGCGTCTCGGCCAGGTGGTTTACGAAGCCGGCGTTATACCCGAATATGCCTTCTTCCCCGTCGACTGCATCGTCTCCTTGCTCTATGTGATGGCGAGCGGTGATTCTTCTGAAATCGCCATGGTGGGAAATGAGGGCGTGGTCGGCGTCTCCCTTTTTATGGGAGGTGAAGCTACCACTGGCCGAGCAATCGTACAAAGTGACGGCCATGCCTTGAGGCTGAAAGGGGCTTTGCTGAAGGAGGAATTTCGGCGCTCAGAGGCCTTGCAGCACTTGCTGTTGCGCTATACCCAGGCACTTCTGACGCAGATGACGCAGACGGCGGCCTGCAACAAACACCATACTGTGACGCAGCAATTATGCCGCTGACTCCTTCTTGGCCTCGATCGTCTGCCCAACAATAAATTGAAGATGACCCAAGGCCTAATCGCCAATATGCTCGGCGTGCGCCGCGAGGGTGTTACCGATGCGGCTGGCACGCTACAGTCGGCCGGTCTGATCAACTATGACCATGGCGCCATAACGGTGCTTGACCGGCCACGGCTGGAGCGAGAGGCATGTGAGTGCTACGCCGTGGTCAAGAAGGAATTTGATCGCCTGCTTCCCGACGTGACGGCGATTTAGGAGCTAAGGATCAGCTTCATTTCTTCACTTTTCCCTTGCCGTTGCCATGGTTCTTCTGGACATTGTCGGTAGTGTTTACGATCTTGCCCCGTTCCTCCAGGCTCTTGTTGCCGAACGCTTTGCCGGTTTCATTGGATTTACCTTTAACTTGCCTGCCCTCGCCTTCTACCTGGTCCTTATTCATGCGGTGCTCCAGAGTTGTTGCGCCTGATTAAACACAGCGTGGAACTTACATGCCAGCGCCGACTCCTTGGAAGTATGGATACAGGGCCGTCCATGGTCTGTACGGAGACCCTCACAGATTCGAATCTTTCCGAAGCTTCGATTCCAATTCCTTCGTCGCCGTGATATCGACAAAAGTAATAACCGCGCCGTCGATCACATTGTCGAGCCTGCGGTAAGGCATGATGCGCACGGAAAACCAGCGGTTGTCGCTGGTGAGGATCTGCTTTTCGGAAAATATCAGCGTCCGCACGGTCTCAAGCACATCTTCGTGCAGCGCTGGGTATTGCAGACTGGTGGTGAGGTCGCTGAGCGGCCGGCCGATGTCGCTTTCCCGAAGATTGATGATCTTCGATGCCCTGTCGGTATAGCGCCTGACGTTCAGGTCCTTATCGAGGAACAGCATCGCGATATCGGTGCTGTTGAGCAGGTTCTTCATATCGCTCTGGGCGAGCGCGAGATCGTCGAGCTTGGTCTGCATCTCCGCATTGATTGTTTGCAGTTCCTCGTTCATCGATTGCATTTCCTCCTTCGAGGTGGTCAGTTCCTCGTTGGTCGACTGGAGCTCTTCGTTGGTGGACTGCAATTCCTCGTTGGCTGACTGCAGCTCTTCCTTGGATGCATGCGTTTCTTCGCGCAAGGTCTGAATTTCGTCACGGTATTGTTGCAGCTCCGCTGCATGAGAGGCCTCCGTCTCGCGTTGCGCCTTGCCACGGCGCCGGCCTGACGGTGCCGCTGCAACGTCACGGAAGACGACCATCACCATACCATTCAATGCGGTGGGCTCCGCGAGCGCGTGTACTGTTACGTCGACGATCTGCACGCCTCCCGGGGCTTGTACCTGCAAGCCGCGTAAATGCACCGGCTCGCTCTGGGTGGCGGCTTGTTTCAAGGCGTTGGCGAGAGGCAGGCGCAGGCTCTCGCGAACCATGGCATGAAAGTTCCAATTGGCCTTTCCCGCAGCGGGCTCCAGGTATCTGCCGGTGTGTCCGCTGATGTAGACAATGTCCCCGGTGTTGTTCACAACAACAGCGGGAGGGGCATGCACCTGCAGCAACAGATGGTCGGCGGCCATTTGCAGGTTGTCCCTTGCCTGGGCGGGGGTGCTGGGAGGGGACACGGAGATATCCTTTGTTTGCTTGGATAGTGGAGGAAATGACTTCAACAGAAAATTGGGTCCGGCGCCGGAAACATGATCCTGGCGCAAATACAGCCGTAGCTTGGCGTCAATTGAGGTGAACAGCCGATTGAATCGCCCCACCGTCTCCGAGCTTCCCAGGAGCAGTATGCCGCCGGGCTGCAGGCTGTAGTGAAACAAGGGCAACAGCCTATGCTGGAGCGCGGCGTCGAAGTAGATCATCAAGTTACGGCAGACAAGCATATCCAGCTTGGTGAAAGGCGGGTCAAGAATGACGTCATGCTCCGCGAACAACACGGCGTCCCGGATGCTCTTGCCAATGCGGTAGTGCCCATCGTGTGCGGTGAAGAAACGTGCAAGCCTGTCTGAAGATACGTCGGCACTGATCGAGACGGGGTACTGGCCACGGCGCGCGGTGGCGATGGCGTCGGGGCTCAGGTCGGAGGCGAAAATCTGCAAGACGCAGTAGCGATATTGTGGCAGCCGCTCCAGCACCTCTGCGAAGACCATGGCCAATGAATACGCTTCTTCCCCGGTTGAGCAGCCAACGATCCAGGCGCGGAGCTTTTGTGCCTTGGGGCGCCGACTCAGCAACTCCGGGAGCGTGATGTCCACCAGTTGCTGCCAGACTGCGGCGTCCCGAAAGAAGCTGGTCACCCCGATCAGTAGTTCCTTGAACAGCAGATCGATCTCTTGCGTATGCTCGCGCAGGAACTCCACATATATTTCCGGCGTAGCAATAGCATGGATGGCCATGCGCCGCTCGATGCGGCGATGCAGGGTACTGGGCTTGTAAAGGGAGAAATCATGCCTCGTGCGCTGCTGCAATAGTCTGAAGATTTGTTGCAGCGGACTGGTCGACGATGCATCCGCCAAGCTCACGGTTTCTGGTTCCGGCACTTCGGGGACTTGGGCAATGCAGGTGAGAATGCGGGCCGGCAACTCGGCAGGCGGAGCGATAATGTCGGCACAACCCGCTGCGATGGCGCTTCTGGGCATCGAGTCGAACTGCGCCGACTCCGGCTGTTGCACTACGGTCAGCCCCCCTAATGCCTTGATCGCCTGTAGACCCAGCGTGCCATCCGACCCCATGCCGGACAGGACTACGGCGATGGAGCGATCACCCTGATCGCGTGCCAGGGAGGAGAACAGGACGTTGATCGGCAGACGCATGCCGCGCTGTCCGGCAGGCTTCTCCGATTTCAGGACGCCGTCAACGACGCTGAGTTCCCGGTTCGGCGGGATCACATAGACGCTGTCGGGCTCGACGCGCATCAGTTCCGCAGTCTCGCGCACCGGCATGACCGTGACCCGCTGCAGCAACTCGGCCAACAGGGATCTCTCCGTGGGATCGAGATGCTGTACTACAACATAAGCCAGGCCACTGGCCGGCGGTACCCGCTCGAAGAATTGCTCCAGTGCCGCCAGTCCACCGGCCGAAGCGCCAATGCCGACAATGCGCGTCGCGGTGGACGGACCTTGGGGGTAGTTTGCATGAGCCGAAGAGACCATGCGGCAGTATGCACTCTGCGCGATCCAGAAGCAGACTAACGGCCATCCAGCTCACCGCCGCATCGCGTCGGCGCTCCCGGAGGAAGCCTTCTCCTGGCGCTGACCTCCCTTGCGCCGAGGCTCAGGTGCGCGAATCAAGCATCTTGCGATCGGCCTTTTCGACCAATACGATCATCAAAGAACGGTCGCTGGGGGACACTGTCGCGACGATCTGGAATAGTCGCGAGATGCTTCCGCCGGCGTCGACTTGCGCCTCGCAGGTTTCCCGGGATGCGCCGTTGCTTAACCGCTTCAGCATCGCGAGAAACGCGAGCCGGCTTTGTGAGCTCACCAAGCTGTCGATACGCCGACCGCTCAGTGCGGCTTGCTCGATTCCAAACAAATCGGCGGCGGCCAAATTCCCCTCGATGATCCTGCCGTCCTGGTCGGCGGCAAAATATCCAACGGGTGAGAAATCGAAGCGCTCAACATAGCGGTTCAGCGCATGGGTCAGCTCTTCGCGGCTTTGCTGCAGTTGCTCATGTTGCAGATCCAGTTCCACCTGGTGGACTTGCAACTCGTGGAGCAACTTGACAGTTGCACTGGCGTTCTCCGGATCACTGGCCATGCGATGCAGCGTGGCCAGAGCATCCCAACCGGTCGTCGCAACCTTGGCTTTTGGAGGGATGCCTACCTGAAGCAGGGCCTCGGCCTGGTGGCGCAAAGGCATCTTATTTTCTGGGTTAGCGGCTGGCGTGGGCATTTTGGCTTCCGGTGATGTCGCTGCGATCCTGCCGAAATACTACGATAACGGGCATCTTTTGTGCTTTACAATCAAGTAAAGCATATTCTGATGAAAGCAGGCGTCGAATGAGATCTGTGCCTGCGTGCGCTACCGTACATATCTGGGCAGGCTTTTAAGCTATGCTTCTCCGATAAGGGGGGGGGGGTACGCTCTCCCCGAACGGGGATTGATGTGCCCGAGGGTCCTAGACCGCTGGAAAACCATCTTCTGGCTGCGTTGCCGCTGGACGCTCAAGAGCGCCTGTTCCCCAGTCTGGAATTGATGCCGCTCCCGCTCGGAAGGGTCTTGTATGAATCCGGTGACACCCTGAGTCACGTCTATTTCCCGACTGACTGCATTGTTTCCCTGCTTTACGTGATGGAAAATGGGGCGTCGGGGGAAATTTCGGTAGTGGGCAACGAAGGAGTCCTTGGCATCGCCCTGTTCATGGGTGGCGACAGCACTACGAGCCGGGCGCTGGTTCAGAGCGCAGGTTCAGCTTATCAGCTGCAGGCGCAGTTGTTCAAGAAAGAATTTCATCGAAACAGCGAGCTGCAGCACCTGCTGTTGCGTTACACGCAATCGCTCATCACGCAAATGGCTCAAACCGCAGTCTGCAACCGGCATCATTCGGTGGATCAGCAGCTCTGCCGATGGCTCCTGCTGTCCCTGGATCGCCTGCCAAGCAACCAATTGACCATGACCCAGGAGCTGATCGCCAACATGCTTGGCGTGCGCCGCGAAGGTGTTACCGACGCTGCCGGCAAGCTGCAGAAGCGCGGTGTCATCGAATACCGCCGCGGGCATATCACGGTAGTGGACAGGCTCGCGCTGGAGAAGCTGAGTTGTGAATGCTATGCCGTGGTCAAGAAAGAAACGGATCGCTTGCTGCCTTATATGCCGCTGCGTACGGCCAGCTAAGGGATGCAAATCGGTCGGTAAGCGTCGCTGTTCTGCCCCGAGATCCGGATGTTCGGCGGCTGCAGTTGGCCGGATCGCGTCTCTTGAGCGTCAATTGGGCGTCCCGACCAGCCAGCGGAACTCGCTTCGAGCTTGCCGCCAGCAATGCAAGTTACGCGACGGGACAGGTCTACGGCGCGGCAGATTAGCCACAATGCCGCAATCGCGCCGTGCTTAAGTAAGCGCCATTGACCCTAGAGGGCTACCGCAAGATCATGGAAGGCCAGTTGGTTCCGGAATTGGGGAGCATCCTGGCCGGCGCCTTGACGCCGGGCCACATCAAGGAATTCGTGTTGAAGCGGGACAACACCGCCAAGACCATCCGCAACGTGCTATCTCCCCTGCGCCTGGCCCTGGATGACGCCGTCGAGGATCGCGTCATCGCCCAGAACCCCATGGACCTGGTCAACCTGGACAAGATCATTGGGAAGATCGCCAGGGCCAGCGACTTCGAGATCGATCCCTTCGACGCCAAGGAACGGGCCGCATTCCTGGAAGCCTGCCGCAACGAGGAGGAACAGGACCAGTACATCTTCTGGTTTGATACCGGGCTACGGCCGGGCGAGCTGATCGCCTTAGGGTGGCCAAAAATCGACTGGATCAACAGCCTGGCGAGGATCGATGCCAGCGTATTCGAGCAAGTCGAGAAAGGCCCTAAGACACAGGCCGGCATCCGCGACATGGAACTGACACCGGCGGCCCTGGCGGCGCTCGGGCGCCAGAAAGGCCGCACCTTCTTGGCCGGCGGCCGCATCTGGGGCTGCCCGGTTCCGCTGGTCGGAGGAGGCCGGCACGGCCGCGACGGCCAGCTTCCCTGGACCGACGACCAGCAGCTTCGCAAATCCAGCTACTACGTGGTCATGAAGCGCGCCAAAGTCCGGCACCGCAACATGTACCAGATCAGGCATACCTACGCCTCAGTCCACGCCAGCGCCGGCCGCAACCTGTTTTGGCTGGCCGGTCAGATGGGGCATGAGACGATCGAAATGATCATCCGGCACTACGCGCGTTGGATTCCCGGCAGCTCAACCGCATCGGGTGGAGAGGGCCAGCTTGGTCACGCAGCGGTCACGCAGAACAGCGGTTCAAAAATAATCCGTTTCAAACCAATACGTTAGGTCCGTCTGGACGCGGGTTCAATTCCCGCCATCTCCACCAACAAACAGAAAAGGCGCCTCAGGGCGCCTTTTCTGTTTCTGGACTGCGACGGGGCTCTTTGGAATAGGAAGCACAGTGATTCCGATCTCCCCCTTGTCATCCTGAGCGCAGCGAAGGATCTGGCCGGATTCTTCGCTACGCTCAGAATGACAAGCGCTCATTTTGACCGGGACTCTTAGCCCACCTGCCTGGGGAGCAGGTGCCTACAAAATCCTAGCCCGGATGCAACGCAGTGGAATCCGGAATTTCCACATTGCCCCCAGGTCCCGCTAGCGACTGAACCGCTTCGCCGACTCCGCAATGGCGCGCATCCGCTCCACCTCGCGGTCCTTCGGCGGCGCCAGCGTCACCAGGGAATGGATCAGCGTCCGCGCCGCTTCGCTCACCTGCTCGACCGCCTGGTTGAACGCCGCCTCGTTGATTCTGGACGGCGCATTGAAGCCGCTGAGCTTGCGCACAAACTGGAGCGCCGAGGCGCGGATCTCATCGTCCGTGGCCGGCGGCTCGAAGTTGAACAGCGTCTTGATGTTCCTGCACATGTAGATCTCCCGCATGCCCTAAGGAAGCCCCGCCCGGCGCGCGATTCAGCCGCCGCGCCGGTTCCGCATCACCTTGCCGAAGTGAGTGGCCAGAAACAGGCCCATGATCAGCGCCCCGAGCGCCAGCACGATGCAGCCCGGGTTGACGCCGAAGCCCACCGGGTCGACTGAAAACAGCCAGGCCCCCACCAGCAGGTTGAAGAAACCCCACAGCACATTCACCAGCGGCGACGAATCCCCCACGCCGCGCGGCTTGGCGAAGGGCGAAGGAAACGGCATCCCCTGCAAGCCGCAAACGAGATGCGGAATGCAGTTGCACAGGAAAGCACCCGCGATGAAATTGGCGATGTAATGCATGTCGACCCCTTGTTTATCCCTTTTATCGAATGCCGGGCGGCTGGTGGACTGAAGCGCTTTACAATCCGGCGCTTTAGTGTGCCACTGCGCACTCACACCCGTAAGCGCAGACACGGACGGCGGCGCCCGGCTCTCTCCCCCCGGCGCCCGCGGCGGCCTAGCCGCGATCCCCGGTTCCAGGCCGGCGCCGGCCACGCGCCCGCAGGTCCACAAAAGCCCGGCAGCGGGCGCCCGGCAACAGCGTGCGGACGATTTCGTGGGAAATTCGTGAGAATTGAAATGCGTACCGCCTGTCACGCAATGGTAAATTTTCATGAAGTTGCCCTGCGGAACCTTCCGGGCCCAAAAGTCGCCGCAGTAAAATTATCGATGGTCCGCGCGCCGCATCTTCGGCTGCACCGCCTCCCATCGCTGTATGGGGACAACGCGGCCTTGATACACTTTGCTGCACGCTGCTTCCGGTCTGAATTCAAGAGGAGAAAGTATCAGTGAACCGTCGCCGCCTTCCGCTTGCTCTTGCCTGCGTCCCCGTCGCCCTGTCCTGCCTGCTGCTGCCGTGTGCCGCCAGCGCCGACAACATCACCGGCTGGTACGCCGGAGGCAACATCGGCTTCGACATCCCGGTAAACCAGAACCTGACCTTCGCCGGCAACGGCGTGACCAATCAATACAGCGCCGGGTTCGTCGGCGGCATCCGCGGCGGCTACTCCTTCGGCAACGGCCTGCGCCCCGAGCTGGAATTCAACTACCACCGCGCCAGCATCCAGAACTCCACCATCTATACCGACGGACTCACCGCGCCGGTCGGCGCGGCTTCCGGCTCCGAATCGGCCAAGACCCTGCTGGCCGACGCCTGGTACGACTTCCGCCAGCCCGACGGCATGCTGTCCGTGATCTACCCCTACGTCGGCGCCGGTATCGGCGTAGCCGATGTCAGCATCAGCAGCGAACGGTTTTCCTCCTTCCAGGGCAGCGGCGGCACCGCCAGCGGCTCTTCCACCGTCATCGCCTACCAGATCGGCTTCGGCGCCAACTACCAGATCACCCCCTACCTGGTCGCCTCCGCCGACTTCCGCTACCTGATGACCACCAACTTCGCCATCCCGGGCCAGACCTCCGGCGACAGCGACAGCAGCAGAAAACTCGTCGGCGCGTACCGCGAGCCCTCGCTGTTCGTCGGCCTGAACTACAAGTTCGGCGGCGGCGAATCCTGAAGCCTGCCTTGAGGTCCCGGCGGGAATAATATCGGGCACTCAGGCGCGCAGGGCTGGCGATCCGGCCCTGATGGGCACGGCCTCTGGCCGTTGCCCATCGCGCGCTTGCCGCCCTGCGCTTGCCGGCGCCCGAAGTATCGCGGGAGGCGGCAGGTGCCGCTGGGCGAGGGCTTTGCCGCAGCCGGATTTAGTGCCGCTCTTCGCCTGCCCGGCCATGCCCATCGCGATCTTCATTGCCCCTGAAATTGGCAACCTTATCGAGCGGCTTTGAAGCCTCGGCGCGATCGCCGCGGTTCGGCATCGGGCCTTTGTAGCCGCGCTGTGCATCAAAGCGGTTATCCACCTTGCCGTGAAAGTTGGCGGGGCCGTGATACCACTGGCCGGCGCCGATGAAGACACCGCCGTTGAACCACTCCGGACCGTAGTAACCGTACGGAGCGCAGGAATAGGGCGCGGCGTCGTAGTAACCATAGGGGCATGCGGGGGCGACTCCGATGCTGACGTTGACCTGGGCTTCCGCCCCGGGTGCGATCGCCGTCAAGCAGACACCGGCAACAGCAGCGGACAGGGCCAGCCGTTTGAATCCGTTCATGTCACTCTCCTCAAAAACCTCAGAGCCATTGTTGACCTGGCCCGAATTTAATTTCCGTAACCACGCGGATCGGCATGATCCGTTGATCAATATGGAACACAGGCGATGCCTGCACCGTGCGTAAGCGAACACATGCCGATTGCCCTGGGCGTGCGCCCTGCCGTGCTCCGCCCCCATTTTCGAATCGATCGCGGCGGCGGCGAGCACGCCGGGCCAGGTCTTCCAGTCCTGCGCCGCGCCAGTGCAATGAACCGCCTCCGCGGGAAAATGTCCAAGGAAAATGATCGGCATCAAGCGACGCCTTGAAATCGCCCGGCAACGCCGACGGCAATGACGACCAGCAGCCCAAACACCCCGCCGGATCGCTCAGCGGCGGAATTACCGGAGCAGCATCCGTCCGCCGCCTTGGGGGCAGCCGTTCCCGGCTCCTGCATCGTGGTTTTCCTTGGAGACAGCATCACCGCCGGCGGCCGCTGGGACTTGCTCTTCCCCGGCATCCCGAGCGCGAATTTCGGCGTGAATGGCGATCACACCCATCAAGTCCTCAGCCGCTTGGCGCCCATAATCCGGCTCAAGCCGGCGAAGCTGTTTCTACTGATCGGCACCAACGATCTGGGCGGCGGCATCGTGGAAGACACCACCGTCGCCAACGTTGCGAAGATTCTGGACCAGCTGCAATCCGCCCTGCCTCGCTGCCGCATCCACCTGCAAACGGTGCTACCGCGCGAAGCGGAGTACACGGCGAGAGTCCAGTCGCTCAACCAGCGCTACGCCCAACTCGCCCAGGCCAAACGCGTCGTGCTGATCGACCTGTTTCCCCTGTTCGACGACGGCCACGGCAAGCTCCGCCCGGACCTCACCGACGATGGCCTGCATTTGCTGGGCGCGGGCTACGATGTCTGGCGGGCGGCCATCGCACCCTATGTGTTGTGAGCGGCAGCACGATTGACCTTTCATAAGGCTGGCGCTAGATTGCCCGCATGGCCCGCAGCGCAATGCATAAACAGCAGCAACAGCACCGCACACCCGCGGTGGTTGCGTGCGTTCGCTCCGGGGCCGGGACCTAGCGCTCCCGAACTTCCGAAGAACAAAGCTCGCAACCCCGCCTCGGCGGGGTTTTTGTTGCGCTCCGCCGGGGCTTCCACCCGAAGCTCCAAGGAGACCCACCATGCCGCACTTCACCTCAGACGCCGAGATCGACTGCATCGGCAGGGGCCTGCTCGACCGCTCCCTGCCCAAGGCCGAGTGGACCCACGCCGGCCACTTCGCCGCCGCGCTGTGGCTGCTGCGGCAGCCGCATCTCGACGCCCTGCGCGACATGCCCGGCCTGATCCGCGCCTACAACGAAGCCACCGGCACGCCCAACACCGACAGCGGCGGCTACCACGAGACCATCACCCTCGCCTCCCTGCGCGCCGCCCGCGCCTGGCTGGCGGCGCGGCCCGAAACGGCACTGCATGAAGCGCTGCGCGAACTGCTGGCTTCGCCTTATGGACGCACGGACTGGCTGCTCGCCTACTGGAGCAAGCCGCTGCTGTTCTCCGTGGCCGCGCGCCGGAGCTGGGTGGAGCCGGATTTGCAGGGCCTGCCGTTTTGAGACAGTGATGTTCCTTGCGCCGGCCTTGCCCACGATTGCGCCGGGCTGAAACGGAACGGATCGGGACCCGCCTTCCGCGAGAGCTTCGCGGTAAACAGCGGGCCCCGACCCAGGCTGCTTGGGCGATCAGCCCCCGTCAGGCACATCGGTTAATGTCGGCTTGGACGCCGAGACACAGGTGAATGTCCCCAGGCCATTGATGTTGCCGCTTCCATAGCCGGGTATTTTTGCCGCGCTGGGTGTAAGGGTAAGTCCTTCGGAAGTCCCCTCGGGATTCAACTTTGTATAGAGCGCGGTTGTATCCGGTATCCCGCAAGGGCCAACGTAGCTCGAGGTCCCGGCGAATGGTCCGCCTGCTTGCAGGCAAACCTGCCCGTTGGGATTGTCCGTGGCGACGGCCGCCGCGGCAACGCCACTCACGCTGCTGGCAGGAGCGGCATTCACATAATACAAGGCCGTACCTGTGCCGCAGTGGACATGATCGGTGCCGGCGATCTGTTTGCAGACGGAATTCTTCGCGTCCCACTTCTGCGTCATGTTCGCCGGCGAATCCTTGGTTGGGCAGCAGGATTCCTGTGTGCAATGGGTTGAACTGGAATCATTGGACAGGTAAACGCATTGGTCCTCATTTTGCGAGTACTGAAGATGAAGCGGGTGACCGTACCTGTCTGCACCACAGGCGCGTCCCAGGGAAATGCTGATGTTGTTGTCGGCTCTGGCCGTAACGGGCAGGCCCGAAACAAACATGATCAAAGCCGCCAGGCCCAACATGGATGCTAGATGTTTTTTCATGGCCACACTCCTTTGAGGATGTGATGGACAGAGTCACTCAGGCGCCTAAGCCGGAAATTGAGAGATTGGTGCCAGGCGTTTGTCTACGATCCCGTATGACCCAGTAAACGCCGACAAGATTGTTGGCCAGGTGAACGTAGCAAGCTGGGCCCATGGCAACTGCGCATTCAATCACAGCAGCGCATATGGGGGGTATCGGCGAGCTGGGCGCAATGAGCGAAGCGCAGTGCGCCGCATGAAGGGCTCATTGATCCGGCGCAATGCGAGCTCAACCAGGTGCAGCGAATACAAACGGATCCAGATCGACCAGGTGATCGTCGATGGAGAACCCCACGCCGCTGGAGACGATGCCCCAGGTGCTGACGGCGTTCAGCGCCGCATCCTGCTCCACCGCGGCGTTGACGCGCCGCTTGAAGGCGCGATTCAAAACCTCCAGATCGGCGTAATGGGCCTTGAGGCCGGCGAGATCCCAGTCCGCCGCCTTGCCCTGCTTGTGCTGCAACAGCTGCCTCACCAGATAGGCGCCGACTCCGCGCAGCAGCGTTTCTTCCAGGCTGGCGAAGGGCAGATGCGTCAGCGCCAGGCCGCGCATCCGGCCGAGGATGGGGCAGGCGCTGCTGGCCATGATCACCCCGACCAGCGAGCCCAGCGCCTCCTGCGCCTGGCACTGCCGGGTGACGGTCCGCTCCGGCATGACCACTTCGACGCGGGCCTCGTCATAGGAAATGATCTTGGCGAATGCGCTGATGGTCGGCACCAAGTCGCGCGCCGCGGGACAGTGCCGATGCCCGGCCGCGCTTAGCGGGCAATTCGGGCACTGGCGGAATTCCAGCCGCGTCCACTCCGGCGGCTCCGGGGCGGCGTTCTGCTCCGATGCGGTAGCCGCGGCGCTATTACGCTGCACATCCACATCGATCTGGAAATGCGTGCCGTCGGCGAAGTTGAAGCGATAGCTGATGTTCACCGGGATAGTCTAAACATGGCACAACCTTCAAGTGAAAAATGAAACCAACCGTAGGGCGGCCTGTGGCCGCCGGGCTTGTTGCCACCCTACGCAGGCCGCACAGACCGCTTGATCCGGGAAACGGTCAGCACCGTACCGAAGCAGTCTTCACTAATGACCGGCCATCAGCTCGCGCCGCTTGCCGCCAATCGTGACCACGTAATTCAGGGGCAGACAGGTGCCGCTGGTTTCAACGCCGCGCGTCCCCGCAAAGACCTGGCCGACCGCGGGCGCGTCGGCGCCGAAGCTGCCGCTGACGTTGACGTCCCCATACATTGGCCCGATGCCACTGGAAGGATGGAACACGAACAGCACCTCGCTTGCGGCAGGCGGCGCGGGTAAGACCTGGACGACCTGGAAATACCCCTGACCGTTCGAATAGGTGCAGGGACCGCCGACGACCGGCGGACGCACCGGCGCCACCGTGCGGACTTGCTCCGGCCCGGAACAGCCGGCGACCGAAAACAGGCCGTAAAACAGGCCGGCGGCAAAGGCAATCTTCAGCGAAGTTTTCATGGGATCTCCCCCAGCAGACATTGTTGCTGTACGTCAACGGCCGGCATGGATGCCAAGTCTCGGGGCGACAATCACAGCCGAGGCCCTGCCCATGCTCTTGATATTTCCTTGATTGTCAGACTTGCACACAGCCTGCACCATAGCAATGGCTTTGCATAGAACGGATGAGCCCTCCGTCACAGCAGGAGCAGCGGCGAGCCTGGCGCCTGCCTGGGCACGATGGCGCACCGGGAGTCGCCTTGCTCCACCCGGCCCGCGCACAGTCTGCCGGCCAGGGCCTACTCGATGCGCACCAGCTCGATATCGAAGATCAGCGTCGCGCCCGGGGGGATGCTGCCTTGCCCGCGCTGGCCGTAAGCCAGGTTTGCGGGAATGATCAAGGTGCGCTTGCCGCCCACCTTCATTCCCATCAGACCCCGGTCCCAGCCCTTGATGACGCTGCCGGCTCCCAGCATGAAGGAAAACGGCTCGCGGCGGCCGACAGAGCTGTCGAACTGTGCCCCGTGCTGGTCGGGCATGAGCGGGCTATAGACCCAGCCGGTGTACTGGACGTCGACCATGGAACCGTCCTGCGCCCCAGGCCCGGTGCCGACCTTCGTATCCCGCACGATGAGGTGATCCTGTTCCTCGGGGGCAGCCGCCTGGGCCGGCGCGTCCGCGGCGCTGGCCGTGCCGGCTGGAGAGAAGATCAACAGCCCCAGGGCCAAGGCAAGGGAAAGGCGAGCGCGATTCATGGGCGAGTATTATGCGTTGGCTGGAGGGTTGCCGACCAATGCCGCTAGGCGGCCTTCTTGAAATGCATTTCCACGCGCAGCCCCGCCGCTGAAGCCAGGTTGACCAGCGCATCGATAGCGAACAGGTCGATTTTACCGCGCATCAAATCGGAAACCCGCGGCTGAGTCACGCCCAGCAGCTTCGAAGCCTGCGCCTGACTCAGCGCCTTCTTCTCGATGTGAGCCTTGAGTTCCATCATCAGCACCGAGCGCAGCCGCATGTTCTCCGCCTCGGCCGGGGTGTCCTCGATGGCGTCCCATACACTGGAAAAGCGCTGTTTGCTCATTTGCCCATCTCCTGCATCAATTCTTTGTAGCGCCTGATTGCCAGAACAATGTCTTCCCTGCTGGTTTTCTGGGATTTCTTCTGGAAGCAATGCAGCACGAATACCCCTTCCTTGAGCTTGGCGACATAGATCACGCGAAACGCGCCTTCATCCCTGATCCTGATTTCCCGAACACCCGCGCCGACACTGCTCATCGACTTCCAATCGTCCGGATCCAGTCCCTGCTGCGCGCGATCGAGCTGATGTCCCGCTTCGCGCCGGGCCGATTGTGGGAAAGCCCTTAAATCGTCCAGGGCGCTGCCGCGAAACTCGACTTCCTTGGCACGGGTAGTCATCGCGCCAATTATACAATATCTTGTATAACGCAATGGACTCGGAAATGCAAAACATGTCCATCCTACTGCTGTTCTATTTTCCCAAGACGTATCAGACGCGAACGGATTGAACCCTTGGTCCGCTCATGGGCTTTCGCAAGGTCTGTTTCCGTCATGCCGGCATCGAAACTTTGAATCAATAGCTGCTCTTCCGCTGCCGACCAGGCTTTGCCCGCGTTGTCAGGCAAAGTGCTGCTCCGCTCCACTGTTGCGATCCTGGCTTGCAGCGCGGAGATAGCAACGAAAAGAGCTCGCACGACGTCCGGATTCTGATATGGACTATCCGCGGAGAACACCTCACCTGTCACAGGATCAATGCCGTCGGCGAGGCTCGTAAGCATTCCAAGGGCTTTTTGCGGGTCCATGATTGAACCTAGTGGGCAAGTGGGCTTGAAATTCAATTTTCCTGCATTGCCCTGAAATTTTATGTCAAACGCATCCCTGTAACTGGATTCCGGCCAATCCTTGTCGGGAATGACGTCTGTAGACAGTAGGGCGGCCTGTGGCCGCCGTGGTTCCGAGTGGCGGCAACCTCG